>Ga0310691_10000071_pt1 | contig 196230 bp, 153 predicted proteins | sample 176DNAGHGlowgp2_FD_203887 | JGI IMG/M metagenome (GOLD analysis project Ga0310691, IMG submission 203887) | Sheep rumen microbial communities from Palmerston North, Manawatu-Wanganui, New Zealand - 1766 DNA GHGlow gp2 (v2) (version 2) | ecosystem: Host-associated > Mammals > Digestive system...
CTGGAGTTGTTTATTACAAATAAAATCCGAATACCAGTTGTTAGCTATGTTTCACTCGGAATGTCTGCCAATGACAATACCGAATATCAATGTTCGTATAAAATCACCACTTTTTAAAGTGGACTCAAATTTTTAATTTCCAATTTTTAATTTTCAATTAAAAGTAGTACCTTTGCAAATTGAAAGAAATAAAACAAAGAGAGAAAAGAAATGAACATTGCAATTGTCGGCACGGGCTACGTCGGACTGGTCAGCGGCACGTGCTTTGCGGAAATGGGCGTTCACGTGACGTGCGTCGATGTGAACGAAGAAAAAATCAAAAGTTTGCAGGAGGGCAAAGTGCCCATCTACGAGCCTGGACTCGACGAGATGGTGCTGCGCAACCAGCGCGAGGGTCGTCTGAAGTTTACGACGAACCTGACGGACTGTCTCGACGACGTGGAGGTGGTGTTCTCGGCTGTGGGTACGCCGCCCGACGAAGACGGCAGCGCCGACCTTCAGTATGTGCTGGCCGTGGCTCGCACGTTTGGTCAGAACATCAAGAAATATACCGTACTGGTGACAAAATCGACCGTGCCCGTGGGTACGGCTGCAAAGGTGAAGGCTACGATTCAGGAGGAGCTGAAACGTCGCGGTGTCGATGTGCCCTTCGACGTGGCATCGAACCCCGAGTTCCTGAAGGAAGGTGCTGCCATCAAGGACTTCATGTCGCCCGACCGCGTGGTCGTGGGCGTTGAGACAGAGAAGGCCAAGGAACTGATGACAAAGCTCTACCGTCCGTTCCTGCTCAACAATTTCCGCGTCATCTTCACCGACATCCCGAGTGCCGAGATGATCAAGTATGCAGCCAACTCCATGCTGGCTACGCGCATCTCGTTCATGAACGATATTGCCAACCTGTGCGAACTGGTGGGTGCCGACGTCAACATGGTGCGCAAGGGCATCGGCAGCGACTCGCGCATCGGTTCGAAGTTCCTCTACCCTGGCTGCGGCTACGGCGGCTCCTGTTTCCCGAAAGACGTGAAGGCACTGATCAAGACGGCACAGAAGCAGGGCTACGACATGCAGGTGCTGCAGGCCGTGGAGGCTGTGAACGAACAGCAGAAGTCTGTGCTCTACCGCAAACTTGAGGCTCACTTCGGCGGCAAGGAAAACCTGCGCGGCAAGACCATCGCGATGTGGGGTCTGGCCTTCAAGGCTGAGACCGACGACATGCGTGAGGCCACGAGTCTGGTGACAATCCAGCTGTTGCTCGACACCGGCTGCACAGTGCGCGTGTATGACCCCGTAGCGATGAACGAATGCCGTCGTCGTCTGGGCGACGTGGTGACCTACGCCACCGACATGTACGACGCTGTGCTCGGTGCCGACGCCCTGCTGCTGCTCACGGAGTGGAAGCAGTTCCGTCTACCGTCGTGGGGCGTGGTGAAGGCTGCGATGAAGGAAGCACTCGTCATCGACGGCCGCAACATCTACGACCCGCAGGAAATGCAGGAGAACGGATTTACGTATAAGAGCATCGGCCGCTAAGCCACGGATTACGCGAAAGAAACTTAAAAACTCAAAAACCTAAAAACTCAAAAACTGAACCACGAATTACGCGAATTACACGAATTGGCTCTTAACTTGGCTACTCCCAAAGTTTAAGGATTCGTGTAATTCGCGTAATTCGTGGTCCTAATTCTAATCCGTGGTTTTGTGAAGGAACTTCCTGCCGTTTTGAATGTGCAAACCCTTTGAGTTGACTGTCGTACGGCGTCCGCTGAGGTCGTAAACCGCTGTACTCTGTACGTGGTTCTTCGTCGTTTTCTCGATTCCTGTTGGGGTTTGGCACTCCAGTTCCATGTAGTCGATGTCGGGCATCCATGCCGACAGATTGTAGAGGCGAACCACGTTGTCGCCGGGCTGCAGTTCGACGTCGGTGCTGACGGTGCCGACCGTGGCCCATCCGCCGCTGTTGAGGTTGGTCAGCACCTTCACGCGACGGCCGTTCACTTCGAGCGTCATCTGACGGTTCTCGCCGCTGATGTATCCGATGGTCATCGTATAGGTGCCGCCCGTCTTGCTCCAGACGTGTTCCCACTGGAGGTCGTTCTGCGCCTTGCGACCCAGCCATCCGGCCTTCATGCCGCACGAGCAGTAGTCGGCATAGTCGTAGATGCCGGTTTCGAGCACCTGGTTGTTGCGGATTTCCTGGTAGTCGCTGATGTAAGCCGTCTCAGCCTCGTAGCGGCGACGCTCCAGACGTTCCTGAGCCTCGGCGCGATAGATGCGCAGGCCGTGGGCAGGCAGACGTACGCTGTAGGTGTCCGTAAAGGTGCCGAGGTTGCGGTTGCGGAACACGTCGCGCAGGCTCACTTCGCCGGCCAGGTCCAGGTCGTCCATGCGGACGTCGATCGTAGCCCCTTCGTCGGTGGGGTTATAGACGCAGAAGACACGGGTCTTGCCGTGCAGTTCCTCCACGTCGCGCACCAGCACGAAGCAGCCGTCCTGACTGGCCACGGGGTATGCCTGCTGGAAGAGGGGGTCCTGGTTGATGGCGATGAGTTCCTTGTTTTTCAGCAGGTTGAGCGGTGTCGTCGCGATGGTCGTCATGTCGCAGCCGATGAGCAGCGGGCTGTTCAGCATGCACCACATGCCGAAGTGCGTCTTGTCCTCCTCGACCGTGAGCGCGCGTCCCACCTCAAGCATGTCCATGTCGTTGAAACAACCGTTGCGGCAGTAGGCCGACATGTAGAGGTTCTGGCGGATGATGTCCTTGACGGAGTCCCAACTGTTGCCGATGTCGTGGGTCGTGCGCCACGAGAAGGCGACGTCGTTGACCCATGTGCCCGGGTAGTCCCAACGGCAGACGTTCAGTCGGACATCGTCGCGGCCGGTGTTCTTGATGGCGTTGGCGATGGCCGTGTAGCGCGTCTGCTCGTCCAGGGCCAGACGCTCGCTGTTCTGCGGAGCATCGCCGCCGCAGAAATCGACCTTGATGAAGTCGAATCCGAGTTCCTTGAAGAAGAAGTCGCAGTCCTGCTGGTCATGTTCGTACAGTCCGACTCCCACGGCAATGGCATCGCCGTTGTAGTAGTTGCCGCACGTGTTGTGACCTGCGTCGCTGTAGATGCCGGCCTTCAGACCCTTGTCGTGAATGTAGTCCACCACGGTCTTCATGCCGTTGGGGAATCGTGTGGGGTGAATCAGCAGTTGGCCCGTCGCCTTGTCGCGACCTCCGAAATACCCGTCGTCGATGTTGATGAACTTGTAGCCGCAGTTCCGCAGTCCCTTGTTCGCCATCGCGTCGGCTTGACGCTTGATCAGGTCCTCGTTGATGTTCACACCATACGTGTTCCATGAACTCCAGCCCATCGTCGGGCCCTCCTGCGCCGCAGCCAACAGCGTCGATGCCAGCATGGCGCCACTCAGAATCAATCTTTTCATATTAAAAAATCAATTATCATTTGTTTCCGCTGCAAATTTACGACATTTTGTCTGTAAATCTTTTCAATTTCCTTTCATATTTTATCACAAATCTGTCGTTGTCAGGCTAAAGTCGCAATTCACCGCTGAGTCGCTTGAAAACGCTGAGTGCTTGGACGTAGATTTATTTTTGGGACAAATATCCGGCGTTTTATGCATTTTTCGTACTTTTGCCACACGAGCTACAACCCCGACTTCTGGCAGAAAAACGAAACCGTGAAACGTACAGAAGTGGAGGAGGCCGTCCTCCGCATGATGGAAGGAAATAACCTGTTCAGCAACTATAAATAGGGAATTATTGGTATCCGCACATGACATGCCCCTTGCTGGCTGGGAGGGATGCACTATTCTGAGGCGCGGACGGGGCGGATGCTTTGACCACTGCTGCAGTAGTAGTAGTACCAGCCCACTTTATCCGAACTGAAATTGAGGTAGTACGCATTGTACGGGAAGCCCGAGCCGAACGTACGCGACCAATAGTCGCCGTACCAGCCGCTTTCGAGAAACGTGTCGTAGCGGTTGCCCGCTGCAGGCAGGAAAATGGTGCGACCGTTCGTCTTGCTCGTACCCTTGATGCCGTACACACCGTTCTGCTGCGTCCACTGCCAGGTGCAGCCGTCGATGAGTTTCTTAATCTGGTCAACCGAAGGCGTGCGCCACTCTGGTCCCCAGTTCACGTAAGCGGCATCGTCCTCGGGAAGGAGTTCCGTAAGACCGTTCTCCTTGCCGTAAGTGCGCGAGTCAAACCATGTGTAGCTTTTCCAGTCATACTGCTCCTTCGGCTTGGTCTCGCCCCAGGCGAAGTAGTCGCCGTAGTCCTCCGGATGGCTCGCCCCGACGTTCATCGTCGCCCACAGCGTGCCGTCCGAAAGACCGAGGTCAACATAGTCGTGAGGGTCGGACGAAGGAACGTACTCTAAAGTAGTGAACGTATGCACAGCACTATTGAACACGAGACCCAGAACATGTAAATAAGCACGATAATAGTACGTGGTCGAGGGCGTCAGACCTGTCACGTGGACGTTGAACGAACGCCCTGTCATCGACGCGGCCTGCGTGTGGACAGAACCCGTGAAACCAGCCTGTTTCGACACCTCGACACCCATCTGCGCACTGCTATACGAAATGGTGATGAGATTGAGATTGAGAAAGCCCTCAATGTCGGCCCACCATGAACCGACATCGAGCACGCTGCCCGTCACGGCAACGTCGGTTTTGTTGTCCACACCTGTTTCTGGTTCGGTGCCGGGAGTTGGGATAATAGAGTCGTCTCCGTCACCACCGCAGGAGGCCAGCCCTACGCACACGGCTAGCATCAGCGTGCCGGTCAGCCAGAAATGTTTCTGCTTCAATAATTTGAAAATAAATAGCTTAATAAATACTTGTTTACAGATTTTTAGTGGACTACTCTCTCTTATTCCCTGGACTTCACCCAACGGTAGAGGTTGCAACCGACGAAGTTGCCGAGGACCTCGCAGAGATAAACCCCGAGGACGGGCCACTGAAAAACGGCGTCGGGCGGTGCGACGAGGAAATAGAAGGCGTCGGCAATGCTGTGGGCAAAGCCGCAAAGGATGAAGAGGGGCACACCGAACAGCAGCGGCAGCATCTTGCCTTCGCGGGCAAACTGCACGGCGGTGGTCATGATGAATCCACAGCCGATGGCGAGCAGGAAGCATGCCCAGGGTCCTTTGGCAAGACGTCCGTCGAGGATTGCCGTTGCGGGTTCTATGACGTCGGGAAGTGCATAGCGCACAGCGAGTGCCGTGAGCCAGCAGCCGACGATGTTGCCGAGCAGCACGAGGCAAATCATGGTCCAGTCGCCCGTGGCGCGGATAAAGCCGGCCGTGCCTGTGTAGAGTTTCAGACCGTAATAGACGACGGTCATCAGTCCAAAAGCAAAAAGGCAGGCCCCCGCAACGCCTCCTACGCGGAGGTACACGGTGCCTGCCACAGAAATGCAGAGTCCCGCCAGCATTGCCAGCGGGAACGTCTGCCTTGTGAGTTCCAGAAACTGTTTCATTCCACTTCTTCGGCTTCAGCAGTTTCTACGGGTTTTTCAGCCTCTTTCTTCTTCGCCAGATATTCCGGCAGATTGAGGCCGGCCATGTCGAAGAGTTCGTTGAGCGGGGGCACGGACTTCATCAGGCCGCTGACGAAATTGGCGGTCGAGCCCTTGCCATCGGCGCTGTTGCCTCCGTCCCAGACGGTGACGTGGTCGATGTTGATGCCCTTGACAGCCTCGACTTGGGTCTTGACAAGTTCGGGAAGCTTCTCGAGCAAGAGGAGCATGTAGGCTTTGTTGGCGTCGCCGCCGGCAGCCTGCACCATCTTGTCGTAACCGGCAGCCTGCTTCGTGAGCACTTCGTACAGACCCTTGGCCTCGGCCTCCATCTTGGCGAAGATGGCATCGGCCTCACCCTTGGCGTTCACGCGCTTCTGCTCAGCCTCGGCCTCGGCTTCGATGATGAGTCGGCGTTTCTCGATTTCCTGCGGAACGAGGACGTTGGCTTTCTGCGTAGCCTGTTCGCGCTCGGCACGTGCCAATTCTGCTTCTTTTTCGGCAGCATAGGCTTCCTGGCGTGCCAAGGCTTCCTGCACACGTTCGGCAGCCGTAGCCTTGCGCTGTGCCTCGGCCTCCTTCTCGCGGCGGTTGGCGTCACTCATGGCGATATCCACCTTGGCCGTGTTCTCACCCTGCACAGCCGTGGCATTGGCCTCAGCTGTACGGATACGGGTTTCGCGGACGGCTTCTGCCTTACCGATTTCACCGACCTTGTCCTGCTCAGCCACACGCACCTTGGCTTCGTTGATGGCCTTGGCAGCGGCTTCGCGTCCGAGGGCTTCGATATATCCGCTCTCGTCCTTGATGTCGGTGACGTTCACGTTGATGAGTCGCAGACCGATTTTCTTCAGTTCGACCTCGACATTTGCCGAGATGCTTTCGAGGAACTTATCGCGGTCGTTGTTCAGTTCCTCGATGCTCATCGTGGCGATGACCAGACGCAGCTGACCGAACAGGATGTCGCGGGCGAGTTCCTGAATCTGAGTCGGTGTGAGGCCGAGCAGACGTTCGGCGGCAGCGTTCATCGACTCGGGGTCGGTCGAGATGCCGACGGTGAAGCGGCTGGGCACATCGACGCGGATGTTCTGGCGCGACAGGGCGTTGGTCAGGTTGGCGTCGATCGAGATGGGCGTCAGCGAGAGGTAGGCATAGTCCTCGATGATGGGCCAGACGAAGGCACCACCGCCATGGACGCAGCGTGCACTGGATTTGTTACTTTTGCTGCCATAGATGACAAGTATCTTGTCGGAGGGGCAGCGGCGATAGCGGTTGATGATGGCTACGAAGAGGAAAACCACCACGATCGCCAGGGCGACAATCAAAAACATTGGTTCCATTATCAGTAAATTAAAAGTTAGAAGTTGAAAGTGAACATCCCCTACTCAGTCCTCCTCAAGGGGAGGGCTGGAGTGGGGTCTGGAGATTTCTTACTACAGTGAGCTGACCCTCACCGTTTCGCCGTCGATGATTTCATCGACACGCACCTTCTGTCCGCTGGCGATGGCATCGCCGCCGGTGAGTGCATCGACTTCGTGGAAAGCACCATTGACCGAGATTTGGATCTTACCCTTTCCGCCGTTCTTGGCAGGGATGCGCAGATAGACATTGGCCGTGCGGCCCTGACAGTTCTTGATGTCGAAGGCACCGTTGGCTTCGAAACGCTTCATCTGTTTCTTCACGAGGAAGAACACCCAGACAAAGCCGCAACCCACGAGCACGCTGACGATGATGAGCAGGATGGGGCTCGTAATCCATTCCTTCAGACTCACGCCGGCCCAGCCGAAGCCCACGAAGAAGCTCACGAGGTTGCGGATGCTGAAGAGCGACAGGGCGCCGCCGGTGTCCATCGTGTCGCCATCGACATCGCCAAAGTCTGCCACGTCGAAATCCACATCGACATCGTGTGCGTCCATACCGAACATCGTCAGTGCCATCTGTACGAGAAACACCGTACTGGCTACCAGTGCACAACCCCAGAACATCTGTTGCAGTGGCTCGAGGGCCGTAAACCATGTTGTGAATGACTCAAACATAAAGCGCTACAAATTATAGATTGTAAATGATAAACTGTAAGCTTCAGCACTCCTTGCTGTTTGCTCTATATATAATAAGGAGAAGGAGAGGTTGAAAAACCTAACACCTCGGCTGACATTTTCTCCCTGCAAAGATAACAAACATCGCGCACACGCCCAAATTTTCCTGACAATAAAATTCAACAAATCCCCTCCCAGCATCTCACATGGGGATACTGGGAGGGGAATCCATGAGGGGATGGTGACTTGTGTATTGCCTCTAAACTCGGAAAATCCAACAAACGGGACATCTGGGGCAGCATACTTAGCATCCATGACAAAAAAACGGCGATTTGTTTTGCCGTTCCCTGCAATATGCTTAACTTTGCGTGAAAGAATGGACCATGTTCTACTCAACACTTTGCCGAAAAAAAACTTAAATAATAAATAGTATGGACGGAATAAAACCCTACGTCATCGGTATCGACCTGGGCGGTACGAATACCGTGTTCGGCATCGTCGATTCGCGCGGAAACGTGCTCGCCGACGATTCCATTCCCACCCGCCAGTTTTCCAACCCCGAAGCATTCGTCGAAGGCATATCGGCAGCCATCCGAGCATTGGCCAACCGCGAGGTGGGACTCGACCAGATTCGCGGCATCGGACTCGGTGCGCCTAACGGCAACTACTACCAAGGCACTGTCGAAAACCCACCTAACCTGCCCTGGACAGGCATCATCCCGCTGGCACAGATGATGACCGACGCCCTGGGCATTCCCACCGCCATCACCAACGATGCCAACGCTGCCGCCATGGGCGAGATGATCTATGGCGTGGCACGCGGTATGAAGAATTTCATCGTCATCACCCTGGGCACAGGGCTGGGCTCGGGCATCGTCATCAATGGGCAGATGGTGTATGGTCACGACGGATTTGCCGGCGAACTGGGGCACGTACGCTTCATCCACGACGAGACGGGTCGCTCCTGCGGATGCGGACGTAAGGGATGCCTCGAGGCCTACTGCTCGGCTACGGGCGTGGCACGCACAGCGCGCGAAATCATCACTACGACCGACCGCCCCACCCTGCTCCGCAACATCGACCCCGACCAGATCACCGCCCTCGACGTGTCGCTCGCTGCCGACAAGGGTGACGCCGTGGCGAAGGAAATCTTCGAGTTCACGGGACACATGCTGGGCGAAGCCTGTGCCGACTTCGCCGCCTTCTCCTCGCCCGAGGCCTTCATCTTCTTCGGAGGACTGACCAAGGCTGGCGACCTGCTCATGAAGCCCATCATCGAGGGCTACGAGCAGAACTCCCTCAACATCCTGCGCGGCAAACCGAAATTCCTCATCAGCGCACTCATGGGTGCCAATGCCGCCGTGCTCGGTGCGAGCGCCATGGGCTGGGAACTGTAAGACGAGGAAGATGGATAAGGAGTTTTTCAAGAACGACCGCTTCGCCACCCGTGCCGGCATGGTGGTGACGGAGATGCGCGAGGGCTATGCCCGTGCCGAAATGCTCATCACCGACGACCACCTGAATGCAGCAGGCGGCGTGCAGGGCGGTGCCCTCTTCACCCTGGCCGACCTCGCGTTTGCGGCTGCCGTCAACAGTCACGGACTGCTCACGGTATCGACTTCGTCGAACATCACCTTCTTCCGTTCGGTCAAAAGCGGACACGTCTATGCCGAAGCCCGCGAAATCGTCAACCATCCACGCCTGCCCTATGCCGAGGTGCGGCTCACCGACGACGAGGGCACACTGCTCGCCCTGTTCACCTCGAGTGGGTACAGGAAGAGCCAAAGCATCTGAGGAGGAAACATCCAGAGCCCCCCAAAAAATGCCATCCGGTCTGCACACGACCGGATGGCATTTTTCGCTTTCTGAGTCTGATTACGGACGTCCCGTCCGCATTGAGTCTTAAGTCTTTTCGCAATATTCGTGGAGTTCGCGGTTCATTGGGCAGCGAACAGCTCGGTCGAGAGGTAGCGTTCGCCCGTGTCGGGAAGGAGGACGACGATGCGCTTGCCCGCATTCTCGGGACGACTGGCCACCTGCGCGGCAGCCCAGGCTGCGGCACCGCTGCTGATGCCCACCAGCACTCCGTCGAGGCGTGCCAGCTGGCGTGACGTCTCGAAGGCAGCCTCGTTGGGAACGTCAATGACCTCATCGACCACGCTGGCATCGTAGGTCTTAGGCACAAAACCGGCACCGATGCCCTGAATCTTGTGCGGACCGCTGGGCTGACCGTTGAGCACGGCCGACGTGGCGGGTTCGGCTGCCACGATGCGCACCTGCGGATTGAGTTCCTTCAGTCGGCGACCCGTGCCGCTGACCGTGCCGCCTGTGCCGACGCCGGCAACGAAGATATCGACCTGTCCGTCGGTATCGGCCCATATTTCTTCTGCCGTTGTCGCATAATGGCGGGCGGGGTTGGCAGGATTTTCAAACTGCTGAAGAATCACGCTGCCAGCGATGCTGTCGCGCAGCTCCTCCGCCTTGCGGATGGCTCCCTTCATGCCTTCGCTGCCAGGGGTGAACACCACTTCGGCGCCATAAGCAGCAACGAGTTTGCGACGCTCGATGCTCATGGTTTCGGGCATGGTGAGGATGAGGTGGTAGCCACGCACGGCACTGACGAGGGCAAGTCCCACACCGGTGTTGCCGCTGGTCGGTTCGATGAGGGTGGCACCAGGCTTGAGCAGTCCGCGCTGTTCGGCATCGAGAATCATCGACAGGGCGATGCGGTCCTTCACGCTGCCACCGGGGTTGAAATACTCTATCTTAGCGATAAGGGGCGCCTGCAGCCCGTTGTCTTCTGAAAAATGCTGGAGTTCGACCAGCGGTGTGCGACCGATGAGGTCGGTCAACTGCTTTGCAATGTTTGCCATGTGTTTTTTATTTTAATAACGTGAAAATGTGTGATTTATTACACGCGGTCGAGTGCCTGAGAGAGGTCGGCGAGCAAGTCGTCGATGTGCTCCGTGCCGATCGACAGACGGATGGTTGCCGGCGTGATGTGCTGCTCAGCCAGTTCGGCGGGACTGAGCTGCGAATGCGTGGTCGTGGCGGGATGGATGACGAGACTCTTCACATCGGCCACGTTGGCAAGGAGCGAGAAAATCTGCAGGGCGTCGATAAAGCGCCATGCCTCCTCCTGTCCACCCTTGATTTCGAAGGTGAAGATGCTGCCGCCGCCTGCGGGGAAGTAGCGCTGGTAGAGCGCATGGTCGGGATGCGAGGCGAGGGCCGGATGATTCACACGTGCCACCTTCGGGTGATGTGACAGATAATCGACCACTTTCAGTGCATTCTCCACATGACGCTCCACGCGCAGGCTCAGCGTTTCCACGCCTTGCAGCAGAATCCACGCGTTGAAGGGCGAGATGGCGGCACCCGTGTCGCGCAGGATGACGGCGCGGATGCGTGTGACGAAGGCAGCGGGCCCTGCCACGTCGGCAAACACGGCACCGTGGTACGACGGGTCGGGTTTCGCCAGCGTAGGATACTTGTCGGGCTGTGCTTTCCAGTCGAACTTACCGCCATCGACAATCACTCCGCCGAGCGACGAACCGTGGCCGCCGAGAAACTTCGTGGCAGAGTGGACCACGATGTCGGCACCGTGTTCGAGCGGCCGGATCAGGTAGGGCGTACCGAACGTGTTGTCGATGATCAGGGGCAGACCGTGGCTGTGGGCCACACGTGCCACGCCTTCGATGTCGAGCACGTCGCTATTGGGATTGCCAAAGGTTTCGGCAAACACCACGCGGGTCTCGGGACGGATGGCAGCCTCCAGCGCATCGAGGTCGTTCACACGGACGATGGTATGGCTGATGCCCTGCGTTGCGAGCGTGTGGGTGATGAGGTTATAGCTGCCGCCATACAGGTTGTCGGCAGCCACGATGTGGCCTCCCGCCTGCACGATGTTCTGCAGTGCATAGGTGATGGCTGCGGCACCGCTGGCCACGGCCAGACCTGCCACGCCCCCTTCGAGGGCAGCCACACGATCCTCGAACACCCCCTGGGTCGAGTTGGTCAGGCGACCGTAGATGTTTCCGGCGTCGCGCAGGCCGAAGCGGTCGGCAGCGTGCTGCGAGTTGCGGAACACATAACTCGTGGTCTGATAGATAGGTACCGCGCGCGAATCGGTGGCGGGGTCAGCCTGCTCCTGCCCTACGTGCAGTTGCAGTGTTTCGAAACGATAATTGTTCTTTGCCATAGTGTTTAATTTTGAATTTTGTGTTGTGGTTATTGAATCTTGTTTTCGGGTGCAAAGTTACGGAGTTTAGAAATAACTGCCAAATAGTTTGCGTATTTCAGAAAATAACACTACATTTGCACAATCTAAGGAAAATATTTCCGCAATCCACACATTTGCGGACCTCAGACAGAAGATTATTCTCCCCCGAAAAATGGAAAATCTCGACCCCATTGACCTCCAACTGCTACGTTTGCTGCAAAGCAACGGAAAAATGACTGCCAAGGAGCTTGCCGACGCCGTCCATCTGACCACCACGCCTGTGTTCGAACGCCAGCGGCGATTGGAACGCCAGGGCTACATCCGCCGCTATGCCGCCGTGCTCGATGCCGAGCGTATGGGGCTGGGACTCACCGTGTTCTGCAAGGTGAAGCTGCAACAGATGAACCGCGAACTGCACGACGACTTTGCCCGACACATCCTCCGCCTGCCCGAGGTCACCGAATGTTTCAACACCAGCGGCTCCTACGACTACCTGCTCAAGGTGCGCACGCAGGACATGGCCCACTATCAGCAGTTCATCATGCAGCACCTGGGCAACATCCCCAACGTCGCCTCGATCGAGAGCACCTTCGTCATGAGCGAAGTGAAAGCGGACTGCGGACTGAACATCTGAGTTCTCTCAATATACATCCTAGCGTTTGAAATTTACGGCTGAGCGCTTGGAGTATTGTTTCCAAGCGCTTAGTGTGTTTTGTTGTGCATTAAAAAGCACTCATCGTTGTTCAGTCCAGTTTGCAAAAAGGCCCCTTTTTGACGATTTTTAGTTAAACATTCTTAACGACCGCCCTGAGTAGTTAACATACGTTAAATTGAAAATGGCTTCTTCGTATAGGAGAATTGTATCATTTTTTAATTTATAAAACGCTATGATTGTAACTACCAACAAACTGCCTATAAGAACGTATCTGGATAGGCTGAAAGTCGAGGGCGAAAAAATCCTCAGTGAAGACACCATCAAGTACCTGACCACCGAAAGCGAATGCTGCGCCTACGAGTTCTTGCAGGAAGGCAGAGAAGACGACCACGAGTTCCTGCGCCTCTTTACCACCTGGCTGCACGAACAGCCACAAACCGAAGGCTACATTGAGTATTACCTGTTCCTGGGCTTGCGCTACCGCCGACATCTGCGAGAAGAGGAGTTTGAGTTTCTTGAGCGCGAAGTGACGGAATGCTTCGCCAGCAGCCACGGATGGTACTACGAACTCAATCATCGCACGCGCCATCACCTCCGCATCAAACTCATCGTGTGCCGCAAGCGGAAATTCCGCCAACTCATCAAGAAAACCATTCAGTAGGGAGCCACCTCCCTACTCTTTTCCTCATTTTATTAACCAGTAAAACAGTACCATTATGAATGTAACATTAAAACCGGGCGAAAAGTGGTTCGAACAATTCATCGTGCCCAGCAAAGAAACGAATGACGTTGATGCCCCGAAAGAGTACTACCAGTCAGCACCCTGCCCTCCCATCCCTGCGGAATTCAAGTCGGCGATGGCGTATCTGCGACATCTCACACAAGAAGGGATCAGGCAACGTTTTGGCGCGTCGCCAAGCATGGCTGCGACAGAACGAATGAACAGAGAACTGTCCCTTATTGAAAAGATGGGTTGGCAGAACTATTTCCTGTTCATCTGGGACCTGGTCAAGTCGGCAGAAGAAACTCTGCCCTCTTGCTTCGTCTATGTGGCCTACAAAGCATCAAGTTGCCTTGTCAATTACCTGCTTCACATCACCGAAGTCAATCCTCTCGACTACAATCTGCCTGAAAGCCTATTCATGAGAGAAACGATGAGAAAATTTCCTTTTATAGTCCTGCAGATTGACAGCACAAATTATCCTGATTTCATTGGCTTGATGAAGCAGAAATATGGTCGCAAAATCGCTCAAACGGCCTTATTCTCTGAAAGTCATACTAATCCTTATACTCATAGAGAATATCCTGCTCGCATGGGGGGACCAACTTTTGTCTGGGCCATTGCCGACAAAGACCTGGATAGCATCATGCCTATGACTGAACTCTGTAAAACAGGAACCAATGAATCTTTTTCCTGTCCTATTTATGAATATAGTTTAATTTCACAACATGGTGCAGCACGTCAGAATATACAAACGGCACCGTATTGTATTGATTACATCACACAAACTTTGGCAGGACTCGGCATATTCTATACCGACAAAAAAAGTTTCTGAATGCAATACCACTGAACGACCCAGACACATTGCGGTCATTCCAATCGTTTAATGAACAGGATGTAAAGGAGATTTTTGGAAGATGCACTCCCGACCAAGAACTATTGTCACACTTTCCAATGGACACATTCCAAGACCTTGTGGTATGTAGGGCCCTGTTCATGGAAGGAGGACTAAAGAACGGATATTCTCATCAACAACTTGAAGAATTCTTCGATATGCTTCACAACACCTATACCAGCCCGAAGTCGCTCGACGTCAGCAGGGCACTTGTGCACTACTGGGCTGCCTACCTGAAACTTCATTATCCAACGAAGTGGCAATGTGCCGTTCAGAAAGTACAAAACAGACATTGATTATGAAACCAAACGAAACTATCAACGACCAACGAAAGCACTTTCGTTGCTCCCGTCGGAGCATGGCAGAAATCATCTCTGCCATCTCCGATGCACAACGCACGGGACAACTCAGCGGAACGCTCCTGCGTCTCCAACTCACCCTTGGCGACTCGGATGCAATGCTTGATGACCTGCCCCAACTCCTTACACCTTTCTCTTGCACCCTCCACGCTAAATATCAAGTGGTAAAACGAAAGGGAGAGTGGATGCAAGTGGCGTATGACTTTCTTCCTTCCATCTTAGTACAAGGCGCCTCTAAAACCGTACCGCAGTATACTGACATCCGCACTGCGGTGCAGCCCGACACGAACCACAGTGCGCACAAAACCGTACCACAGTACAAAATCAATCCTAAGTAACACCCTATAAACGACATGAATAACGAAGAATCATTTCGCAGATTATCAGAGCATTCTGACTTGGCAAAACGGCTTATGGCACATCACTCAATACACATAATTTGCCTTAGGGGTAACGAAGAATTGTCTTTTCACCCCAATGGGAATTGCGGCTGCATCACCCTCAATGATGAGTCCATGTTTGGCATTCGATGCAATCATCTCATGTGGACGGAAGGTTGGATTGAAGGTGCTGAGAACAACCTTGCCATACTGGTATATGGCAACCATAAAGGTGTATTGGAAATCGTTCTACTAACATTCTCTGAGAAAGAAGGAGAATATCTTTGAAAAAGGACGTATTAGTTTTGTCCCTGATATTTTCTTTTGAAAATTTGTAGCAGAATCATTATTAACTTTTAATCTTTTAACTAATAACACAAGACATTATGAAAACAAGGAAACCAAAAGCTTTTACTACAGAGATTAAACACACTGCTGAGTGTGCATTACAACGTGCAATCATTCAAGGGGAAACCTCTTTAATTAAAGGTGAAGAAATCAAGTGGATAGACATTGAACTTCCTGTTTATGGTGATAAATCACGAGGTAAATGCATAGATTTGATCGGCAAGGACTCTAAAGGAAATTATGTGCTTTGTGAGTTGAAGTTTCGTAAGAAACGTGACAGTGGCGGTCCCAAAGAAGCAACCGAACAATTAAAGGAATACTATTCATATATACAAAAGAATGCTGAGGACCTTAACAGCATGAATCTTAGGCACGATAATGCAAAAGAAAAGAAAATAGATTGGAAGAAAGTCGCAGCTCAAACCACCCGCCTCTTTGTCGTCGCCAACAGTTTCTATTGGGATACATGGCTTATTCTTAGTAAGAAAAAAGAGAAACTTGACGACAAAGATGTTGAGTATTACTCTGTCAACATTGACAGGTATGTATTTGAACAGCAGAAAGTCAACAGCACAACTTATACTCCCAAAATGCCCAAAGAAGGAATGATATGGGAAGAAAAGCATTAATCATTGAATATCACGATCCATCGCGGCCTTGAACAAATTGGCGAGCTACTAGTAAATGATTTTATATTTTATTTTATATCAATTGAGTTTTTATTATGGAAGTACAAATTATTAAACAGAGTGGAGTTCCCGTACTTAGAACGGAAGTAGACTTTTATCAAGTCCTTGAAGATAACTTCGACAAAATCATGGATGCTATAGCTAATAGAGGAATAGTATTGAAGGAACTTTTTGAATTGTATAAAAAGAATCCCAAAATATATGATGAGTTGATCCAAACGGTAAGGCATTCAAGAGATACAGAGGATGCTGTAAAAAAATTAAGAGAAAATCTATCAATGAGCAAAAAAACAGCACGATATCTCCTGAATATGTCATTAAGAGATATAACATCATTGTCTGTTGATTCGTTGGAAGATATGCTAAACAACTATAAGATGTGGTTAAAAGCAATAATAATAGATTAAAGCTGGACAAAAGAAATAGATGAACATAATCATCCCTTGCGCTCTTGAGCAAATAGGAGGCTGCATCACCCTCAATGATGAGTCCATGTTTGGCATTCGATGCAATAATCTCATGTGGGCGGAAGGTTGGATTGAAGGTGCTGAGAACAACCAAACCATACTTGTATATGGCAACCATAAAGGTGTATTGGAAATCGCTCTGTTAATATCGCCAAACAAGAAGGAAATAATCCGTAAAAAAAGGGCGTACTAGTTTTGTCACTTATATATGTTTTTTTGTAAATTTGCAGCAGAATCATTATTAACTTTTAATCATTTAACTAATAACACAAGACATTATGAAAACAAGAAAAGCTGGAGCTTATTCAACAAAGATTGCTCACGCGGCTGAGTGTGCATTTCAACGTGCAATCATTCAAGGGGGAACCTCTACAGTTAAAGGTGAAAAAATCACATGGATAGACATTGAACTTCCCGTTTATGGCAATAAATCACGAGGTAAGTGCATAGATTTGATTGGCAAGGACTCTAAAGGAAATTATGTGCTTTGTGAGTTGAAGTTTCGTAAGAAAAGTGACAATGGCGGTCCCAACGAAGCAACCGAACAATTAAAGGAATACTATTCATATATAAAGAATGCTGAGGACCTTAAGAGCAGGGATCTTCAACATACGAATGCAAAAGAGAAAATAGATTGGGAGCGGGTTGCAGGTGAAAACACCCGACTCTTTGTTGTCGCTAATGAATTCTATTGGAACACTTGGCTTAAACCTAGTAAGAAACAAGAGAAGCCTTTCGACAAAGATGTTGAGTATTACTCTGTCAACATTGACAGGTATGTATTTGAACAGCAGAAAGGCAACAGCACAACTTATATTCCCAAAATGCCCAAAGAAGGAATGATATGGGAAGAAAAGCATTAATCATTGAATATCACGATCCATCGCGACCTTGAACAGATTGGAGGCTGCCAAAAGAAGTGACTTCCATAATGAGGCGGATGCTTTGGTGGAATCTTTGAGACTAGTGAAATAATATTTTCTAAAAAGTAAATTTATGAAGATTTTTTCAGACAAAACCAAAAGTGTAGAAATTCAGTCTTTTGAACAATGGAAGGAAGTGTTTATTAAGAAGGACACCAACTCTCATTGGAAAGAAGGTCGTAGTGCATGTTCTTTAGCACATTTTATTTGTGATAATTGCGGGGAAAAACAGATTATTGAGAAAGTAAATTCTATTTTGCAAAAAGATGAAGTGGAATCTTTAGATGAAGTGGAATCTTTAGATGAAGGAATCATCGAATTTGAGAATAAATTTGATGATTTTCGTAATGGTCGCATACAAGATTTAAGTATATGGGGAAAAACAAAGAAGGGTAAAAAAATATATATAGGAGTAGAGGCAAAGGTTGACGAAAAGTTTGATAATAAGACTTTAAAGGATGCTTTTGAATACGCAAAAAAGTATTTAAAGGAACACCCGAAAAGTGGGAATCTTACTAGGATTAACAATTTATGCAATTTTTTTAAAGTTAATGTCGAAACTGCTGGTAATTTAATGTATCAGTTGTTCTACTATGTTGCAGGAACCCTCAGTGAGCCGGATCAAGACATATATATAATGCTTGTTCTTGTGTTTAAAACCAAAGAATACAATCCTCAAAAAGGAGAAAACAACAAAAAAGATTATAATTTGTTTATGAATCGCTTTGCTACCCCAAAAGATGGTTATTATTCATTTAGAACTTTTGCTAAGCAAGCTTATTCTACATATATGGAAGTTACATTAGAATAATTAAATGAAAATTCTACATCTCTCTGATACTCATGGCTTACATCACAGGACAAAGGATATGCCAGAGGCTGATGTCATCATTCATAGTGGTGACATCAGCAATAATGGGACAGAGGAAGAAGTGCTGGACTTTCTCAACTGGTTTATTGATTTGCCATTCACGCACAAGATTTTTGTGACGGGCAATCACGACTTGTGCTTGTGGGATGCGGAGTACATTGAGGATTTACCTGAGAATGTGCATTTTTTGCAAGACCGGGCTGTGGAGATTGAGGGTGTAAAGTTCTTTGGGCTTGCTTACAATCATCGAGAGACGCTGATACCCGACGGCATCGATGTACTTGTCACGCATGAGCCACCCGTTATGCTTCTTGACGAATCAGCAGGCACTCATTGGGGCAATGCGCTGTTGCGAAATCGAGTGTTTGAGGTCAAACCACGTTATCATCTGTTCGGCCATGCTCACGATAGCAATGGGACAGAGAAACATGACGGCATCGTTTTTTCCAATGCTTCATTGCTAAACGACTACAACCAACTGGCGTATAAACCCCGAAAGTTTATTGTCTAACTTTCGGGGCTCATTTTAAAACTTCGTATATTGACGAATGTGTATTAACTCGTCAAAACGGCATTAGCGGAGCAGTACCTTGCGACCGCCGATGATGTAGATGCCCTTTGTGGGGGATGAGACGCGACGGCCGGTGAGGTCGTAAATAGTACTTTGTACTTCGTAATTTGTACTTATCTCCTCGATGGCGGTCGGTTCCGTGGACTGGTAACTGATGGTGACAATACTGCCATCGACGCTAACGACAGGTTCGAAGTCGGCAACATCGGTGACGGTCACGTAATCCATGACGTTGGCTGCCGAGATGTTGGCTCCCTCGTAATTGCCGAAGATGGCGTGGCGTGTGAGCTCAAGCACACGGAAACCTGCTCCTTGGGGCGATGCGGGGTCAAGTTGGAAGATGGTGGCCACCTTCGAACTCTTGGCCTCGGCTATCGTCGTGTTGAACACGAATTTGACGAGACGGAAGTTGCCTTCGTCATCAACGGTACCGACGGCTACCTGCAGACGTGCACTGGTGCCGATGGGCAGGTCCTCACGCGAATCGATGTAGAAGGCGATGCGGCTGTTGCGATTGCCGTTGTTGTGGTCGTAGGAGAGTGCGAAGGCCCATTCGTCGGAGTCCGTCAGACGTCCGTCGGCATCGAAGTGGCAGACATAGCGTCCGTCATCGTCGGTGTCGGAGGGTTGTATCTCACCTGTCGAGGCATCGATGCCGTAGAGGTAGTATTCGCCCTTGCCGGGTTTGCCGTCCTGCAGATTGGCCGAGAGCAGCCAGTTCTGGTTGCTGGTAAAGTCAGCAGCGGACACTCCGATAAACTGCATCACATCGGCCACGACGCTACTGGTGAGGCTATAGACAACAGAACTCTGTGTGCCTGCCAGCACAGCCATGTTGCGTATTTTGGTGAGCGATGCGTCGGCTGCATCTACGTAGTTGACGGTCATCTGATTGTCCGTGAAGGAAATACCCGTGTTGTAGCCCGGAAGTTCGAAGGGATAGACATAGGCAAAGCTATTGGCCGCCGTGATGGGATGGAGCGAGAGGTACTGGTCGGGTTCATTGCCGGCATATACCGTCTCTGCCGTCGTGAAGGATGCTGCATCAGGTGCGGCATCGGACAAGCGAATGGTGTAGGCCGACTTGGGTGCCAGCGTGGCATAGTCGGGAAGCGTGTAGGACGAGTAATCCTCGCCAGTCAGGGCCTCGCCTTCAAACACATCGTTCGTCTGGTTACGACCTGCCAGGTCGGTGTTGTAGAACTTCAACCGATAGGGCCACATGTCACCGCGCTTTGCGTTATCATCGGCCGAATCCATGTAATAAGGATTACGTCCGCCACGACGCAGGTAGCGAGACAAAGCGGGGCTGACCACCAAGTAGAGTTGGTCGGCGCCTTCGGGAACGGTGAACTGAATGTTGACGGTCTGCTCGCCAGTGCCTGTGCAAAGGACGTCGTCGGTGTAGTTGTAGGTACGCTCGCCCGTCGTGGAGTTGTAGGCAACATAGCCCAGACGGAAGCCGCGCCACGTTTTGTAAGTATTGAAGGTAGAATTGCCGCCGTCGTTCAGTTCGGTGTTATATGTACTAAGCGCAGAGTGTTGCACCCATGCGTCGCCTTTCCAATAGTAGCGAGGGTCACCCGAAGCCAGTTCACAGCCAGGTTCCAGCGCCGTGAAAGACGTTGTGACGGTGCGGTCGTCGCCTGTGGGAACCTTCAGTTTCACAATGTTGAAACCAGTGGACATCGGGCAACTGGAATATGCCACCTGATATGTGTTTGTCTCAGCATCGACGACAACATACTGGTAGGTGCTACTGCCTGTAGGCGAGGTACCGTTGGACCAACTCATGTAACGAACCAGTTGCGAGTTAGGTTCGGCATTGATGTAGGCTTGCCAGCGTGGCAAGTCCCAAGTCACCGTGCGCATGGCTTCCCAGAAGATTTCTTTATAGACTTGTGCGGCATTGGCCCCATAAATCTGCATGTACATCTGCAGCAAGTCGTTGTTGCGGTCGGACGGTGCCGTTGACCAAATCTTACCCACAGCCTTCTCGTCACGCATCGTGAGCCAGTAGTCGTTGATGGGATAGAACTGATAGCCGTGCCACTCATGCGTCAGTGCCAGGTTCAGTGTCTTGTGGTAAAGGTCCCAGCACGTTGAGTAATACTGCGCAGGATAAATCTGCGAGGCCTGCCAGTTGGCACACGCTTCGAAGTACGAGGTGTAATAACTGGTTCTGCCAAAAGCACTGCTCGGCACCAGTCCGCGGCAGCAGAACTGGTAGGCATGACCCACCTCGTGACAGAAGGTGAAGTAGTTGCCGTTGACCGACGAGTGAGCCAGACGCATCGTTCCATAGCCGCTCCATCCGTTCGCATCGGCATACCATGTCGTGGCATAGTAAAGGCTGATCTGAATCTTATGCTGCGGCACTCCGAATCCCAGCTGATGGACATACACGTCATAGCACATCTCGGCATACTCATGCAGGGCCACCAGGTCGATGAAGTAATTGCCCGAACCCAGTGTCTTCACATTCTGCGGGTCGGCCTGCTTGCCGTATAACTTGTCCCAGAACACATAATAGTGTTCCCACTCCTGATAGTAGCCTTCCTTTGTGCTAAACGTATGTCCGTCGTCGGTCCATTCTCCGTTTTCGTCGGTATTGCTCAGAATGTCCAGGTCGGTAGCAGCCTGTGCCGGCTGTGTCGTCAGGCAAAGACCCAGGATGGCCAACAGCAACATGAATACATTCTTTTTCATATCCTTTCAGAAATGAGATTCAACGACTGAAAACCTTTACACCCACTTCTCCAGTTCCTCTTCTTCGATGGCGAGGAACTTGTTGTCGGCGATCACTTGGGCGGCGTGCTCGGCATTGTCGGTGCGGAAAATCATGATGCCCTTGCCGCGCATGTGGAAGGTGTAGATGTAGGAAAGGCTGATGCCTGCCTTGCTGAAGGCAGCGACGACGTCGGCACCGGCACCAGGCTGGTTGTCGAGTTCGAGGGCGAAGACATCGCTGAGGGCCACCGCCACGCCAGCCTCTTTCAGCACGTCGCAGGCGCGGAGAGGTTCGGCGCAGATGATGCGCAGGATTCCGTACTCTGCCGTGTCGGCAATGGTCATCGAGATTAGCTGGATGCGAGCCTGCTTCAGCTCTTGCAGCACGGTGATGAGTGTGCCGCTTGTGTTCTCAAGGAAAATGGACAGTTGGTGAATCATAATTTAAGTGAAAAGTGAGAAGTGAAAAATGAAAAGTAAGAAGTGAAAAGTTATGAGGTACAATTTACGAAGTAGAAAGCACAACAAAGTGAGGACTCAGGTACGACTTAAAAACTCAAAAACTTAAAAACTAAAAAGCTAAAAGTAAAGTTAGAACAGTTTTCTGAGGTCCTTCACGCGCACGGCCTTCTTCTCGTCGCTGACGGCAAGCGTGCCTTTGGTGACGAGTCGCAGGCGGGGCGTGATGAGGATTTCGTCCTTCAGCTGGCGTGTGATCTCGCGTTCGAGCGTCTTCAGTTGGGTATAGTCGTCGGTGAAGAGTTGCGAGAGCTCCACTTCGATGGTCATGACGTCGCCCTCGTCCTTCGTCTCGAGCGTGATGAGATAGTCGGTCGAGAGTTCCTTGAACTTGAGCAGAATCTTCTCGATCTGAATCGGGAAGATGTTCACGCCCTTGAGGATGATCATGTCGTCGGAACGGCCCTGCAGACGAGCCAGACGACGGTGGTGGCGTCCGCAGGGGCACTCGCCTGGCAGGAAGCGGGTGAGGTCGCGTGTGCGGTAGCGCAGCAGGGGCATGGCCTCGCGGTTGATGGTCGTGATGACCAGTTCGCCCAACTCGCCGTCGGGCACCGGTTCGAGGGTCACGGGGTCGATGATTTCGACGATGAAGTAGTCTTCCCAGATGTGCAGACCGTTCTGCTCCTGACATTCGAAGGCGACTCCAGGTCCCATCATTTCCGAGATGCCGTAGCTGTTGTAGGCTTTCACCCCGAGGTTCTGCTCGATGCGCTGACGCTGCTCCTCGCTGTGGGGCTCGGCACCGATGCAGAGCACACGCAGCTTGGTGTCGCGGCGCGGATCGACGCCCTGCTCTTTCATCACCTCGTAGATGCGCGAGGCATAGCTGGGGATGGCGTGCAGGACGCTGGTACCGAAGTCTTTGATGAACTTAATCTGACGCAGGGTGTTGCCGGCGGCAGCAGGAACGGTGAGCATACCCACCTTTTCGGCTCCGTACTGGAAACCCAGTCCGGCGGTGAACATACCGTAGCCGGCAGAGTTCTGGAACACGTCGTCGGGACGACTTCCCACCATCCACAGACAGCGGGCCACAGCTGTCGCCCACTCGTCGAGGTCCTTCTGTGTGTGAAGCACGACGGTGGGGTTGCCGGTCGTTCCACTCGACGAATGCAGACGGGTGCAGTCGCGCAGCGGCACGCAGGCCAGTCCGAAGGGATAGTTCTCGCGCAGGTCGTCCTTCGTGGTGAAGGGCAGCCGACGCACGTCGTCCAACGTCTTGATATCATCTGGAGTGATGCCGAGTTCGGCAAACTTCTTGCGGTAGAACTCAGCGTTCATGCAGTGGCGCACCGTCTTCTGCAGACGCTCCAACTGAAGCGCCTCGAGCTCGGCACGCGACATGGTTTCGAGGTCGGGATTGAAATAAGGAGAATAAGACATTATATATTAAATATTACGTTTGTCGATGACGTGGGCACTCTTGCCCTGACTGCGTTCGATGGTGTTGGGCGCCTTGAGCTGCACCTTCGCACCGATGCTGAGCACGCTCTTGAGCTTGGCAGACAGTTTCTTTTCGAGCTGGTCGATGGCAGCCGGCGTGTCGAACACACTGGTGAAGTACTCCTGGCGGATTTCGACCTGAACGGTGAGCGTATCGAGGTTGTTGATGCGATCGACGATGAGCATATAGCGCGGCGCGAACTCTGGCATGGAGAGCACGACACTCTCGACCTGCGAGGGGAAGACGTTGATGCCGCGGATGATGAGCATGTCGTCGCTACGGCCCTGGATGCGGCTCATGCGCACTGCGGTGCGTCCGCACGAACATTCGCCCTCCATCAGCGAACAGAGGTCGCGGGTACGATAGCGAAGAACGGGCATTCCCTCCTTGGTGAGCGTGGTGAACACCAGTTCGCCCGTCTGTCCGTTAGGCAGTTTGTCCAAGGTCACGGGATTGATGATTTCGGGATAGAAATGGTCTTCGCAGATGTGGGAACCATGCTGTGCCTGGCACTCATAGCTGACACTCGGTCCCATGATCTCGCTCAGACCATAGAGGTTGTAGGCCTTCAGGCCCAGACGTTCCTGAATCTCCTCGCGCATCTGCTCGGTCCAGGGTTCGGCACCGAAAGCACCGACGCGCAGCTTGATCTGATCCTTGGTGATGCCCATCTTCTCCATCGTCTCGGCCAGATAGAGCGCATAGGAAGGTGTGCAGGCAATGCCGGTGATGCCGAGGTCGCGAATCAGTTTGGCATGCTTTTCTGTATTGCCCGTCGAAGCCGGCACAACTGCTGCGCCGACCATCTCGACACCGTTATGTGCACCGAGGCCGCCGGTGAAGAGGCCGTAGCCGTAGCTGACGGAGAAGATGTCGTTGCGGGTCACGCCATAGGATGTCAGACAGCGGGCCATACACTCGGTCCACACGCCGATGTCCTTGCGGGTGTAGCCCACGATGGTGGGGTTGCCGGTGGTGCCGCTCGATGCGTGAATACGGATAATCTCGCTCTGCGGCGCAGCCTGAAGACCGAAGGGGTAGTTATCGCGCAAGTCCTTCTTCGTCGTGAAGGGCAGCTTGGTGATGTCCTCGATGGTGTTGATGTCGTCGGGCGTGAGATCCATCGCCTGCATCTTGTGACGATAGAAGGGCACGTTGTGATAGACGTAGGTGACGATTTTGTGCAGGCGGCGACCTTGCAGTTCGCTCATTTCGTCGCGGCTCATGCACTCTTTGTTAGGATTCCAAATCATGACGATTGACGATTGATGGATTTAGTGTTTATTTTGCATTTGTGCAAAGACTACTGTTCTACCTTGCAAAATTAGCAATAAATCGGCAGACGGCGCAGAAAACTGCAAAGTTTTTTTCAGAAAAACTTTCTTTTTGAATAAAAAAACGGTATTTGTGATGCGTTTCTATCAAATATTCTCTAACTTTGCATGCTAACAATCACCATCTCATGCTATGATTAACGAACAACTGCTACATCCACAGAGCATCGTCGTCGTTGGCGGCTCGAACAACACGCACAAGCCTGGCGGAGCTGTCGTGCGGAATCTGCTCAGCGGCGGCTACGAGGGTACGCTGCGCATCGTCAACCCGAAGGAAGACGAAGTGCAGGGCATCCGCGCCTTCCGCGACGCACATGAGCTGCCGCCCACCGACCTCGCCATCCTCGTCGTGGCGGCACGATTCTGTCCCGACTATGTCGAACTGCTGGCTCGCGAGAAGCAGGTGCGTGCCTTTATCATCATCTCGGCGGGCTTTGGCGAAGAGACTGCCGAGGGCGCCGAACTCGAACAACGCATCCTCGACACCTGCGAACAGTACCAGTGCGCCCTCATCGGGCCGAACTGCATCGGACTGCTCAATCGCCACCATCACAGCGTGTTCACTCGACCCATTCCACGTCTCACGCCGCAAGGTGCCGACTTCATCTCCAGCAGTGGCGCCACCGCCGTCTATGTGCTCGAAAGTGCGGTGACAAAGGGGCTGCCGTTCAACTCCTGCTGGTCGGTAGGCAACGGACGGCAAATCGGCGTGGAGAGCGTGTTGCAATACATGGACGAACACTTCGACCCCGAGCACGACTCGAAAGTCAAACTGCTCTACATCGAGAGCATCGCCGACCCCGACCGTCTGCTGCTCCACGCCACCAGCCTCATCCGCAAGGGCTGCCGCATCGCCGCCATCAAGGCGGGGTCGAGCGAGAGCGGAAGCCGTGCCGCCAGCAGCCACACAGGGGCGATTGCATCGAGCGACTCGGCCGTCGAGGCACTGTTCCGCAAGGCTGGCATCGTCCGCTGTTACTCGCGCGACGAACTCACGACCGTGGGCTGCATCTTCACGCTGCCCCGTTTCAGCGGCAAGAACTTTGCCATCGTCACCCATGCGGGCGGCCCTGGCGTGATGCTCACCGACGCCCTGTCGAAAGGCGGAATGCAGGTGCCACAACTCAGTGGACCCGAGGCTGAAGAACTGAAGTCGAAGCTTCTGCCAGGTTCGTCGGTGTCGAATCCCATCGACATCCTGGCCACTGGCACGCCCGAACAGCTCGGCATTGCCATCGACTTTTGCGAAAAGCGATTTTCCGACATCGACGCCATCATGGTCATCTTCGGCACACCAGGACTCGTCACGCTCTACGAAGCCTACGACGTTCTTCACCGCAAGATGCTGGAGTGCAGCAAACCGATTTTCCCAATCCTGCCCAGCCTCACCACCGCCGGCCCCGAGGTTCACGAATTTCTGGCCCGCGGCCATGTCAACTTCAGCGACGAAGTGACGCTCGCCACAGCCCTCACACAGGTGATGCGCACGCCGGCACCGGCCGACCAGAACGTCGTCGTCACCGGTGTGGACGTGCCGCGTATCCGAAGAATCATCGACGGCCTCACGCCTGCCCCCTCCGAGAATGGGGGAGCACAGTACGTCGAGCCATCCGTCGTGCATGAGCTCTTGCAAAGCGCTGGCATACCCACCGTGCCGGAGTTCGTCAGCAGCGAGCGCGCCGAAGTGCTCGCCTTTGCCGACCGTTGCGGCTACCCCGTCGTGGCTAAGGTCGTCGGACCGGTACACAAGAGCGACGTGGGCGGCGTGGCACTGAACATCCGCAGCCGCGAAGTGCTCGGCGCCGAGTTCGACCGCATGATGCAGATAGAGGGAGTGAACGCCGTCATGGTGCAGAAGATGCTGCGTGGCACCGAACTGTTCATCGGAGCGAAGTACGAACCCCGCTTCGGTCATGTCGTGCTCTGCGGACTGGGCGGCATCTTCGTCGAGGTGCTGCGCGACGTGAGCAGTGGTCTCGCACCCCTCTCCTATGCCGAAGCCGAAAACATGATCCACTCACTGCGTGCCCACAAAATCCTGGCAGGAACGCGCGGCAAGCCGGGCATCAACCAGCACAAGTTTGCCGAAATCATTGTCCGCCTCTCCACCCTACTCCGCTTCGCCACGGAGATCAAAGAAATGGACATCAACCCGCTGCTTGCCGACGGCGACGACGTCGTGGCGGTGGATGCCAGAATATTGGTCGAGAAATAATCTTTAGGACTGAGGGGGTAGTCGCCGAGCCCAACGTGCCACCCTAATGCTGACCTCGTACAGCAAGTAGAGCGGAATAGTGACGAGGATAAGCGTCATTAGGTCAGGAGGCGTGATAATAGCAGCCACCAACATGATGACAATCAAGGCGTGTTTGCGATAGCGTGACAGCATTCGTGTGTTGACGACTCCCATCGTAGCCAAAAAGAATGCCAATACTGGCAATTGAAGCCCTATATCCATAATCAAGAAAAAAACTAACATGCATACTCCTTGGATATAATCAAAAAGCAGAAGCCCTTATTTTTAACGGACTTCTGCTTTAACCATAAAAGTAATTCAAGTGATGTCACTTGACTACGGTTGTAATTAGTGACAACATGTCATCATTTATACCGGTAATATAATTCATTCTTTGTTTAGTTGAAGATGTTTGCTGATAAGGCATATAGGTAATCATCGTTATAGTAGAGCCATTGACTCTGGTTGTTCCCAAAGCCACAGCCATTGTCGCTTTTTGTTTTGTGTCAGCATTCAAAAAGATATAAAGATCATCCGTTATTCCTACTGGCTGATATCGTTCTAACAAGCAATAACCCGCTACAATATAATCTGAATAATTTAATGAAACAGCTACGCCATTCATCCTTCCATCTTCAAATAAATAAACCACTACGCATGGATGAATGCCATCAGAATACGTATAGACTAAAGATGTGTTATTTTCAGATGACAGTGAGTGCGTTTCCTTGCTTTTAATCGTTTCTTTTGTAGTACCAAATTCGGTAATAGGTGTATCATATAGGTCGTACTTAGGAACAATGGTTATAGTTGAATAACCTGTTCGCGAACCTTGTGTGGCCTTAATCCTTGTTGTTCCCACATGTCCACCTGTAACACTTCCTAATGTATTTACTTTTGCAACGAATAAATCTTCTGATTCCCATGAGTCAACATTGCCAGAGACCCTTAATTGAACTGTTTCGTCGTAGTGAAGAGTTACACTTGAAGGTGAAACACTTAAACTAAGATCTTCGCTATCATCGTTCCCACAAGACGAAAAGACAACACACTGAATAGCGGCAATAACAACTGCCATCACATTAAAGAAAAACTTTTTGTCCATAAACATAAAGCATTTTGTACCTATAGGCACCTCGGAGTCGGCATGAAATGTAGGGATACAAAAAAGACGTGGGTGTCTGGTACTTGTCCGCCTATCCCACTTCACGGGCTCTCGCATTGCCTTCGTCCAGGATAAGCAACTCAGTTAGCCCACGCCGGGGATGGTTATACAGACACAGTCCATACTTATATAATAATGTATATAAGGAATGGACAGGGTATAATGCACCCTGCGCGGACGTTACTGGTGCGCATCTTCTAGACTTAGAATTTGCGAGATTCGTGAAGCCGAAGATAACGTCGTGTAAACGTCCTTTATCAATAAGTTTGACCCCATTGCCCACGAGTGGCTAACTGAAGTCGATGGCAAAGATAAGGAGAATAATCCTAACTTGCAAGAATAAAACGAAAAAAGTGCAAGATTTTTCTTGCACTGAGGGATACTGAGGGAGATGGTGTGTCAGGTTGAACTTGCATGATAAAGCAATTATTACTGTTCTGTCCCTACATATCGTTTGATTTTGGCAATGAGTTGGCGAGTGGGTTCAATGTAGGGAGTTAACTTTTCTTCGGTTATCTCATAGAAGCAATTGTAGTCGGCATTGTCACGCATAATCACCAAATCAGAGAATAATGCTCCATCTGCTTTCGAGAAAAATCCAGTTCGTATAAAATGCTCCCCAAACAGAGCCATTACACCACGATGACTTTTTACATTGAATCCATTATGGATGAGCAATGCCGAAACCGCATGAAATGCAGCATAATAGATTCTGTTCGCAGCGGATTCAAACGCCTTTTCCCGTGCACAAAGTTCCATTGCTTCAAATGTTGTCTGTGCTTTCTCCAATTCTAGATTGACAATAATCTGACGTTCTTCGTTAGTGAGACTCATACAAAACCTTTTTATCTCCTTCTACATTATAATAGAACATAGCATGAGGGCCATTGAACCATTCTGCCTTGGTATAGGCATGAGGACGGATATCCTCGCCCATGTCCCATCCCTTCTCAACAAACGGGTAGGAGTATTTGGCAAAATCTTCATGTTCCACTTTCGGTTTGTCCAGCAACAGCAGCAAATCCCAATCGCTGTCCTCTTGGTAGTCGCCACGAGCACGGGAACCATAGAGGTAGAGTGTGCTACCCTTTGGCAGAACCCTCTTTGCTACTTCTTTAATGTTGTCTATTACCTGTGAGTGTCTCATGGGGATTCTATATTTTCCTTGAATGGGGAAAAAACTTTCCATCCTGACCATTACATTAATGCCGTTCAGGAAACGTCCTTTTCCCAAATGTCGTGACTCCACGCCTGGTGATGGGCAGACTGAAGTCTGTGGCAAAGATAAGGAGTTTTTTGTAAACCTGCAAAAGATTTTCCAAAAAACTATTTACCTTCGGCAAGATAGGATGGCAGGGCATTTAACAAAAAACACCAAGCACTCGACATCCGTCTGCCAAGTGCTTGGAGAAATATAGATTCACAAGTTTATAAGGTGAACGTCAGCATCGTGAAGCTGTAGGGAGGCATCGGCTGCGTCATGCGCTTGGAGGGTTTGAGGGTCTCGGTCTGCGGCGCAATGGGCTGCTGGTCGAAGTTGTTCTCTTGGTCGGGCTGACCGGTGAGGACGGTCTTCACGGCAGTCTTCTTCGGTGAACCGAAGCGCGAGAGGTCGAGCGTGGCAGTCTTCGCATCGGCCGAGGCGTTGCAGAGCTTGACGAAGAGCTGGCGGGTCTTCACGTTGAGAACGACCGACTGTTCCTGCAAATCCGTAGCATCCTGTATCTTGACGCAGTCGCCATAGTAGTATTGGCCGCTGGACAGTCCGAACATCTGCTGCACGTAGTAGCTGCAGGTGAGGAAGGGACGTTCGTTGTCGAAGTAGATGAGGTTGGGGTTCCAGTTGTTGGTACCCTTGCGGGCAAAGAGGGGTGCATAGCTGGTCATGCAGACGACGTCGCCATTGCGTTCGACGTGCAGCAGGTAGAGGGCTTCGGCGAGGGCGTCGATGAGTTTCTTGTCCTTGGCGGCATATTCTCCGAGATAGACTTTCGTCTTGCGGTCGCGGGGATAGGCATCGTACTGGCGGCTCTTGAGGAAGTAGTCGCGCGGCTCGTAGTAGTGCTCGTCGAGGATGGGCACTTCCAGCTCTTCGGCGAGTTTCCATCCGTTTTGGAAGTCTCCGTTGCCGGGATGCGAACCCGGACCGGCAGTTCCGACGATGACGATTTCGGGGTGTGCCTCGCGTACCTTATTATATATATAGCGGAAACGTTCGGCAAACTCTGGGGAGATGCGTTCCTCGTTGCCCAGTCCGAGATACTTCAGACCGAAGGGTGCGGGGTGTCCCTGCTCGGCACGAAGGCGTGCCCACTTCGAGGTGGCAGGGTCGCCGTTGGCCCATTCGATGAGGTCGAGGGCATCCTGCGCCCATTCGTCCATCGCGGACATCGGTACGACGTCCTGTGCCTGGCCACGCATTCCCCAGCCGCCATTCGCTCCCTGACAGCTGACACCGCAGGGCAGGATGGGCAGGGGCTCCATGCCGATGTCCTCACACAGTTGGAAGTATTCGTAGTAGCCGAGTCCCATCGACTGGTGGTAGCCCCAGGTGTTCTTGAGAGACCGACGCTGCTCCTTCGGACCGATGGTGGTCTTCCAACGATAGGTGTCCCAGAATCCGTCGCCGCCGCCATGCACCACGCATCCGCCTGGGAAACGCATGAACTTGGGGTTCAGGTCGGCGAGTGCCTGGGCGAGGTCCTTGCGCAGTCCGTGTCCCTTGTAGGTGTCCTGCGGCATGAGCGAGATTTGGTCGAGGTCGAGCTCTCCCTGGGTGAGCACCAGCACCTGCAGCACAGCGTGCTGACTGCCTTCCTGCGGTGAGAGTACGGCAGTGTATTTCTCCCACGACGGAGCCTTGACATCGAGCACAGCCTCGGCCAGCAGCTTGGTCTGACGGCCACGGCCTCCAGGCTCGACGAGTGCGATGCGCACTTGCTTGGCGTCGGCATCGACGTTGCGGACAAAGCACGAGAAGTCGTAGTGGGCGCCAGCCTTGACAACGATGCCGTCGAAGCCGTCGTTCTGCAGTCCCACGCCTTTCCATCCGTTGTAGTCATAGTATTCCTTCACGCGCTCGATGTGCAGACGCATGTAGGTGGGGTTGTTGACGTGGAGCGGATTGTCCATGCGCGGCTGCATGTAGCCGAGCGAATGACCCGGGCGCAGGAACCGCCAGGCGGTGCCAGGTCCCCAGCCGTCGCGCTCTGCAGGGCTGTACTCGAACGAACCGTTCTGCACAAGTTCGGCATAGAGTCCGCCGTCGGCAGCCATCGAGATGTCCTCGAAGAAGATGCCGATGAGTTCGTCACTGATCTGTTTTCCGCCCGCAGGGGCCTTCATGGTTTTCTGAGCGTGGAGGCTCAGGGACGCAGCAGCAAGAAGTGCTGCGGATAGGAGGATTCGTTTCATAGCAGTGTGGGGGCTATCGTATTGAACATGTTTACCTTATATACTATAAACGTAACGCCGCCGCATTTTATTGCCAACGGACTGACAGGGATGAGCGCCTACTTTGCGTAGCACTCGAAGATGCGGTCGATGCGCTTCTGCGGCAGTTTTTTGGTGACAAGACTGACGAGCCACACCACGGGGAAGCCGCCCAGCATGGCGATGGCGCCGCAGTTGATGGGGTTGATGGGGTTGCCCATGATCATGTTGACCACCGTCAGACCCACGCCCCAGCCGAAGCAGGCCCACACGCTGGCCGTGGTCACGCCGCGCCAGTAGAGGCCGAGCATGAAGGGGGCGAGGAAGGCACCCGCCAGCGCACCCCACGAGATGCCCATGAGTTGGGCGATGAAGGTGGGCGGATTGAGCGCCAGCATGAGCGAGATGACGATGAAGAAGACGATGAGCACGCGCATGACGACGACCTTGCGACGCTCCACCTTCTCCGAAACCGTGTCGTCGATGCTACCCTCCTCCACCTCGCCAGGCAGCGATTTCTTGTCGCGATAGATGAGGTCGAGGGTCATGGTGGACGACGAGGTGAGCACGAGCGACGCCAGCGTTGACATCGAGGCCGAGAGCACGAGCAGCACGACGAGGGCGATGAGGATGTCGGGCAGGGTGCCGAGCATGGAGGGCACGATGGCGTCGAAGTCCAGACGACCGTTGGGCAGCGTGGGCGGTGTGCCGAACAGACGGCCGAAGCCACCGAGGAAGTAGCAGCCGCCAGCCACGACGAGGGCGAACACCGTCGAGATGATCGTGCCGCGGCGGATGGCGCTCTCGTCGGTGATGCTGTAGAACTTGCCCACCATCTGCGGCAGTCCCCAGGTGCCGAGCGAGGTGAGGACGACCACGCCGAGCAGGTTCCACGGGTCGGGTCCCCACAGCGTGGCAAAGCCGCCCTGTCCACCGTCGTCGGCAGGCAGCGCAGCCATCTTCTCCACCGCCGTGGTCAGTCCGCCCTGCGCATTGAGCACGGCGGCGATGACGGTGACGATGCCGAAGAGCATGATGATGCCCTGCACAAAGTCGTTCATCGCCGTGGCCTTGTAGCCGCCGAGGATGACATAGACCGCCGTGAGCACCGCCATGCCGATGACGCAGTATTCGTAGGGGATGCCGAAGCCCATCTCGAACAGCGTCGAGATGCCCTTATACACGCCGGCGGTGTAGGGGATGAGGAAGACAAAGGCGATGATCGACGCCGCCACGCGCAGTCCCTGACTGGCAAAACGCGTGCCGAAGAAGTCGGGCATGGTTCGGCTCTCGATGTGCTGCGTCATCAGTTTCGTCCTCCGTCCGAGCACGAGCCAGGCGAGCAGCGACCCGATCAGGGCGTTGCCGATGCCGATCCAGGTGCTCGACAGTCCGTATTTCCATCCGAACTGACCGGCATAGCCGACGAAGACGACTGCCGAGAAATAACTGGTGCCGTAGGCAAAGGCCGTCAGCCACGGGCCGACATTGCGGCCGCCGAGCACAAATCCGTCCACACTCCGCGCCTGCTTGCGCGAGTAGATTCCCACAGCGACGGTGACTGCGAGGAAGATGATGGTGAGAAGAATTTTTATGAACATAATAAAGGACCCTCCCCCTGCCCCTCCCTTGTAGGGAGGGGAGTAGAATGGGATACAATTAAAGACCCACCCCCAGCCCCTCCCTTGTAGGGAGGGGAGTAGAATGGGGCGTGATTGATTATTCTAAATTAAAAAAACATAATATATAATTAGGTATAGAGGACTCAGTGACCACTCCCCTCCCTACAAGGGAGGGGTCGGGGGTGGGTCTGCCGGGGGTGGGTCTGCCGGTGATGGGTCTGCCGGTGATGGGTCTTTAATTAAACCTCACCTGCATCTGGCACATCACGGCATGGTTGGCGCCATGACGGAACTGCCCGCCCTCGGTGAAGGCATTCTTATAGACATACTGCAACTGGATGCGGCACTTGCCGTAGAACCAGTACTGCAGGCCGGCGATGGCCTTGTGCTGGTGCATGTGCAGGTCGGTGTTGAAGTTGAAGAAATCGTACGAGCCCACGAGGTCGATCTTCGACGTGCCCAGCGGCACATTTCCCGTGATGTATCCACCGCGGCTGCGCGCCCCGCCGTCCCAGCCTTCGAGCCACTCGCCGTGCAGGTTCAGCCCCTTCGACTTGTAGTCGAAACCCAGCGTCAGGCGGTCGCGCTTGTAGTTGTCGCCCACCTGAATCGTCGGATTGTAGAGCGACGTCGCCACGGCATGGCCACGGCCCAGCTGTCCCGTCGCCACGAGGTTCCAACCCTTAGTCGGACGATACTCGATGCGTCCGATGAAGTCCTTCTCCTTGTTGCCGTCCTTGCGGTTGATGCCCTGTCCGTTGAGGATGTCCAGCTCGTAGCGCAGGCGTCCATCGTTCGTTTCGCCAAACAGCGCCAGTCCGAGGTCGCGGCCGTACTGCACACCCATCAGCGGGTCGCTGCCGCAACCGCTGAGGAAGGTCACACCCTCCGAATAGACGTCGATTGCCTCCATCGACGTGGGCGACAGCGGATTTTCGAGCGACAGCCCGTTCTTGAACTGTCCCAGGCGCACGGTCAGTGCCTTGTTGCGCGTGAGGCGATAGTCGGTGTAGTACTCCTGTACGACACTTGAGAAGTCGTGCATAAACAAGAACGACCAGCGGTCCGTGATCTGCGCATTGGCCCAAAAGAGCACCCGCTTCAGTTCAAACGTACTCTGGTCATCCCCACCCTTGTGTGCGTAGTTGAATCCCCCTTGAGCATAGCCGTGCAGTTGGATGCGGTCGGCCAGTTCACCCACAAGGTCCCCAAGCCCCCCTCCATCTCCCCCCGAAAGGGGGAGGGTTTCAGAACTATTAGAAATAGTTACTTTTTCTCCTGTTGATGAATCCCCTCCCCCTATCGGGGGGAGTTGGAGGGGGGCTGCTGCCGCGCTGCTGAAGATGGCCAGCGACACAGCCAGCGTTCGTGTAACATTTTGAAACGTTTTTGCCATGTTTTAAGTTTAATTTGTGAACGAAAAGAGTTAATTTGCCGCAAATTTACAACTTTCTGCAGAAATCTCCACGACGTTTTGTAAAAAAAATTACTCCACTTTCGTATGTTTCTTTGTTTTCACCATGAATAAGTTCTAATGATTGGTGTCCGGTAAAAAATCAGTCCCGAAGGGACGACGGAACACAGGCAGGGGTGAAGCGAAGCGAAACCCCTGCAAAAGAATGGAAAAGACAACGAAGCCCCGAAGGGGCGACAGACAAGATGAATAGCTTGATATTGAATGTTTTTGTCTTTTATCTGTCGTCCCTACAGGGCGCATATTCAACTACCACTTGTAGGGACGACCCGTGGGGCGTCCATGACCAATTAGGATTTTCCTCACATCGAGTTTCGGAAAAATCCTTCGGGCAGGCATGGAAACCTGCCCCTACAGACCCCAACTCGTCGTTCAAAAGCAAAAAACGCGCAAGCTTTAACTTATTTTAACGGGGTGAAATATATTTTTAAACTTATTATTTGTATCTTTGCAGAAATTTCAGATGTTACATCAGAAAGTCTTTGAACGATGATTGTGGGGAGGTTGATTCTTTTTGTCAGGCACTTATTAATTCACTGATTACATAACCCTTTAATTTACAAAACAATGAAGAAAGCATTCCTTCTGATGTTGCTCACGGCATTCACTGCCGTAGCAAGTTTCGCACAGCCAGCGAAGCGCCCGATCCAGCTTAACGAGATCCGCAAGGCGCAGCCGGCAAAGTCTGTGAAAGCCAAGAAGGCAGTGGCTCCACGCAAGGCTCCTCTCACGGTGGCCGACATTGTGGGCGACTACTATGGCTTTATGGAAAGTTATAATTTTAATGAGGTCGACAAAGTAACGCTGAAAGCCGGTGATGGCGACAACAAACTCATCATGTCCGGGCTGTATGATTTTTTAGACTTTGAGGTTTCGCTCGTGCAGGTGGACGACGGTACCGGTGAACCGATGTACGGCCTGCAAGTCGAACTCGGACAGCCCCTTTACTCCGGCTGCATAATGGGAGTTTACGACAAGAATAACGAGTACATAACAAGCGGTGAATATCTCTTGGCGACCATCGGGACAGACGGTTCCCTCAGTTTTTCCTCCGAAGATTATATCATGGCATTGATAGCCGACGGAGATGGATACTTTGAAGATTACCTTTACCCTGGCATAGTGCTGGACCGCATCGTGCCTGGAGTCAATGATGACGTTGTCTTCACCCCCTGGGATGACTACACACTCACCTACGGCAAGCTCAATGGAGACTACATCGGCATGACCGCATACCTGTTCGATGGGCCCATGGTAACAAACAATCGTAACCCGAGCTATGTGGAAGTGAAGGCGACGACGACCGACCTGGTCAATGTGGACGACCCCAACGATCGTCTGCTGCTGTCGGTGGATCATAACCTGTATGATAACTATCCCATTCAGGTGGGCGAGGAACAATTCGAATACTTCGAGTATTTAGGCCACGGCAACCAGCCCTTCGGCACCCTCAAAGGCCAAACTTTGGAATACATCTACATCGACGCTTACGGATATCCAGCACATATCGACGGCGTGAAGGATGTACTCGCAGGAAAGATTCTCGTCTGCAACAATGGCGGCCGCCTAACATATGCCAAAGCAAACGATGTCATGGCAAACGGTGCCGTCGGCATCATCATCGTGAATGATGAGGATGGAAGAATCTTTGACATGAATCTGTCAGGATACTCATACAACAGACCAATCGTTGGTGTCCGAAAGGCAATAGGAACCCTTCTGAAGGACAATGCAACATACGTCACCGAAGGCACGCAACCCTACTATCGCGGCACACTGACTGTTTCAACGGAAGAGGTAATCTACAACAGTAGTATAGAGTACACTATTGATTATAAGGATTTAGTTCATTCTGTGTATGCTACTGTTTACGACTTGACAAATGCGACGCCCGGTGCCACCTATCAGGCCACTATCTCGTATGAAGCCGCTTACTGGGAATATGACCCGGAGAATGATAGCTATAGTCCTCACATCCTTGAGACCACACCCACAACGCTGACACTCAAGGTGCCCGAAGACGATATCCAAATCACCTTCACTCCATGGGCCGACAGCGAACTCACTTACGGCAGCACCGAGGCTGAATGCGTCGGCGACAAAGCGACACTGCTCAGCGGACTACGTGAGAACACCGTGGACATTGCGACTATATTTATGACAAATACCAACCTCGTCAATGTCGAAGACCCCGACGACCAACTGCTACTGGCGTATCAATATGCACCAGGCGAATACAACCTAACAAAATACAGTCCCCTCTTGGTTGACGGACAAGAAATCGAATACACCGAGACGACAGGTTATGGCAACAATACCATCAACACCCTCGCAGGCCAAACGCTGGAATACATCTACATCGACAGCTATGGAACGGAAGAAGAATTCGCCGCCGTGAAGGATGTGCTCGAAGACAAGATTGCCGTCTGCAACCGTGGCGGCATCTCGTTCTATGTGAAGGCTAACGCTGCCATGGCAAACGGAGCCGCCGGCATCATCATCGTGAACAACCAGGAAGGAACCATTAACATGAACCTGTCAGGGTACGAATACGACAAACCCGCCGTTGCCGCCCTAAAGGTTGCAGGAACCCTTCTGAAGGACAAGGCCGAATACGTCACCGACGGCGAGGTGCCCTACTATCTCGGTACACTTGCAATGGGCGACATCGTGACTAAACAAACAATCACTAGCATTAACTACGGATATAATGCTGAAACGGGCGGCTTTTATGGAGAGCACTTCAACGCTAATTTCATCGTGCTCGACTGGACCAATGCAACGCCCGGAGCCACCTATCAAGCCACGATTACCTATCCTGAAGGCACCTATTATCAATTTAGTCCTGAAATACAAGACTATGTGATAAATACTTTCGAGACAAATGGAACGACCACGCTGACCGTCACTATCCCTAGAGGCGAGCCCGAAGTCACCTTCACCCCGTTCGCCGACCTCGAACTGACCTACGGCAGCGAAGAGGGCGATGTCGTAGGCAACACATCGACAATGCTCAGCGGCGTAGCTGAAGACACCTACGACTATGCCTATGTCGCAATCACTAACACCCACCTCGTCAATGTCGCCGACCCCGACGACAAACTGGTAATGTCGTTGAAAACTCAGAATTGGGAAAACCTGATTGACTACAGTCCTATCTTTGTTGACGGACAGGAAATCGAATACAACGAGACGACAGGCTACGGCAACGAGTCCATCAGCACCCTCGCAGGCCAAACCCTTGAATACATCTACATCGACAACTACGGTACGGAAGAGGACTTCGCCGCCGTGAAGGATGTGCTCGAAGACAAGATTGCCGTCTGCAACCGTGGCAGCATCTCGTTCTACATCAAGGCCAATGCAGCCGTAGAGAATGGGGCTATTGGTCTGATTGTTGTGAACAACCAGGTAGGAACCTATAACATGAACCTGTCAGGGTACGAATACGACAAACCCGCCGTTGCCGTCACAATGGCTACAGGAACCCTTCTGAAGAACAGTGCAGAATACGTCACAGACGGTGCTGCCCCCTACTATCGCGGCACCCTGAAAGTGAACGACGTAGAGACTGGACACAGCAAGAGCTACCTCGCATTCGGCGAGCAGGATTATTACGGCAATATATATTCTACCTACGATGTTTATGCACGTGTTCCCGACTGGACGAATGCAACGCCCGGAGCCACTTATAAAGCCACGATTACCTATTCCGAATGCATCTATTATCGATTTGATCCTGACTTTAATGAGTATGAAGGCTATCCCATCGAGATAGGTACACCATCGACCACGGTGACTGTCGTCATCCCCGAAGACACCGGCATCGACGACGTGAACGCCGACCTGCGCAAGGACGGACACACCTACAACCTCATGGGCATCCGCGTGGGCAAGGACTACAAGGGTATCGTCATCAAGAACGGAAAGAAAGTGCTGCAATAAGTCCGCACCATACATCCATACATCAGAGAACCCCGAAAGCGAATCAGTCGCTTTCGGGGTTCTCTTTGTATTCCGTGTGGGTGATGTGTCAGAGGGGTCTGTCGTCCCTTCGGGACTTTCCAAGCCCCTAATACCAAAATACCACCCTATGCCTGTGGCAATGGGAAATGCAGCAATCCCTTGCCCTCGCTTCAGCACACCCAACCCGACAGACGTGCCGATCAAAGCCGGATGCCCCGCACATAAAACGCCGAACAAATGCGGAAAAAACTCAAAATATCAGTGATATTTGTAAGAATACCCATGAGATTTTCAAAAATATCAATGGAATTTGCAGGAATATCAGTGATATTTTGAGTCTTTTCCGCGCCGTCGTTGTGATTCGGCTGGAGCGCAACTGACTTGTGACGGTGGCAGAAGCGGACGAAAAAGGGCGCTCCGACGACAAACATTCCGCGTTTTAACAAAATTTAACATGGGGAGGAGGTAATTTTTACGCATTTATCCGTACATTTGCACAGAGCAGTCGGCATCCATGCGAACCCCACCCCTGCTCGCTGGACTGCCCGATGCGTGCGAAAAGAACTTACATACTCAACTTCTATCTCCTTCTAACCCCCTCTATCTACAAGGCAAGCGCAGCTTGTGAAACTCATACTGTTAACATACATATTGTTTTATTTACTTCAAATCATTATGAGAAAAATTAAATTATTAAGTCTCCTGCTCGCCCTCTTCTCGATGGCGGCAATGGCACAAGTGCAGACCGATGGGGCTGTCGGACCGACGACACGTACCCACGACGAGCAAGCCTTTACGGGCAACAGTGTTCAAAAGCAACACGCGTACGCGCCCAAGCGTCTCATCAAGAGCAACCACCGTACGACAGTATCTCACAAAAAATGGCTGGCCTTCAGGCAGAAGGACAAGCAGGCTGTGCCTCAAGCCAGCGCCATGAGCGCGGTCACCGCCCTGACGGCGTCCACCCCTGCCATAAAAATCAGAAAGGCCCCCGAGGACAACGTCATCACCGAGGTGCGCATCTACGGCTATGAGCCGCCAGTGGCAGGTGAGGCGTCAGCGGCTCACCTGAACATCACCGTGCCCGACGGAGTCAACTACAGCATCGACTCATCTACGCCTGAATGGTGGGACGACGACACAAACCAAGATTTCGACGGAACCTTCGTCGAGGGCACTTCCTACAGCATGGGCATGACCCTCAAGGCTGCCGACGGCTACACCTTCGCCTCGGAATGCAAATTCTACATCAACGACGACGAGTCGATCGTCGATTACACCTACACAAGACCTGACGCAGAAGACAACACCCTGGCCTATTTATGGTCGGTGCCAGTGAATGCCAGTGCTACCCCTTCCACCGTCATCGCCGAGGTGCGCATCTACGGCTATGAGCCGCCAGTGGCAGGTGAGGCGTCAGCGGATCACCTGAACATCACCGTGCCCGACGGAGTCAACTACAGCATCGACTCATCTACGCTTGAATGGTACGACGACGACGGAAGCCAAGATTTCTACGGGACCTTCGTCGAGGGCACTTCCTACAGCATGGGCGTGCATCTCAAGGCTGCCGACGGCTACACCTTCGCCTCGGGATGCAAATTCTACATCAACGACGACGAGTCGATCGTCGATTACGGCAACACAGGACTTGCAAACACCACCCACACCCTGGTCTATTTATGGTCGATGCCAGTGAAGGCCACTTCTGTCTCCACTACCCTCATCGACTTCGAGACAGGCGACCTGAGCCAGTATCCGTTCGTGAACGACACTGAATATCCGTGGACCGTGACGAGCAGCGATGCCGCCAGCGGCACCTATAGCATGATGAGCGGCAACCAGGGCGTAGCCAGTTCCGCCTCGGCCATCTCGGCTACCTACGTCTTTACCGCCGACGGCCACATCAGTTTCGACGCGAAGTGCATGGGCGAGGGAATGACCGAAGCCTACGATGCCTGCATCTTCTACATCGACGGCGAGCAGCAGTTCATGCACGGTGCCGAAGTTGCGGAGAAGGGCTGGATGCCATACGCCTTCCCCGTTGCTGCCGGAACCCACACCTTCAAGTGGGAGTACAGCAAGGATAACAATGTGGATAACACGGGCGACGCCTTCTTTGTCGATAACATCGAGTTCGGCATCGGCAATCCTTTCATCCCAGCTTCCGACCTCGCAGCCAGGCAGAGTGCAAACAACGTCCAAGTAAGTTGGCAGGGTCTCAGCGACAGTTTCACCCTGCGCTACCGTCTCTCTGAGAGCGACACCTGGACCACCGTCAGCGACATCACCGAGACCAACTACACCCTCACCGGCCTGACCGACGGAACCTACGTGATCGAAGTGCAGGCGGTCGGCGGCGAAACAGACACCTGGGTCTCCACCACTGTTACCTTCAAACAACTTGACATTCAGTCCACCGCCAACTGGTTCGGCTATGCCGCATACGCCATAGGTGAGGAAGACTGGACCGGGAAGTTCATCAGTTTCACCATGCAGGATCCCGCCACGGTGACGGCTGCATCGGCCGACATGAGCAGCGATAGTCCCTTTGCTTCCGCCTACGTTGACGGCTATGTGTGGTTCATCCCATCAACGGACACCAACCAGAGCAAGCTGTGCCGCTTCTGGCTGGGCAACAAGAGCAAGACCCTCGACACGGCGGAGACCGTCGTGGCGGACTTCGAGGAGGACGGGACTGCCATCGCCATGGCCTACAACCCCGCTGACGGCAAGATATATTATCTTTATCTTTCAAACAATAGCGATGAAGTCAAACTAAAATGTTTCGACCCCAAGGCCAGCACCATCGTTTCCGAGGAAAAGGGAACGTTCAGTTTCACGGCCCTAACTCTGGCCATCAACAGCGAGGGCGAGGCCTATTGCGTGAACCTTTCCGGCAGCAGTACTACCCCCTCCACACTCTATCGTGTGAACCTCAGTGACGCCACCACCACCGAGGTGGGCAGCACGGGTGCTCGTACGAATTTTGCGCAGAGCATGGCCTTCGACCTCGAGACCGGTGAACTATTCTGGGCACAAATCTACGACGTGGACAATGTCGGCTTGTACAAGGTGGATCCCGAGACTGGCAATGTGGTCTTCATGGGACAGATTGGCAGCGCAGGTGCTCATGTCACAGGCCTGTTCATGGTGCCCACCGTGACTACCCCGCTTGTGCCCGACCTCACCTTTACCCCGTTCGCCGACTTCGAACTGACCTACGGCAACACCGAGGGCGACGTCGCTGGCAAAAAATCCGATCTGCTCAGCGGAGTCCCGACACTGGGAGCGGATGAGTACGAGTATGCGGCTTTAAACATTACCAACACCAACCTCGTCAATGTGGCCGACCCCAACGACCAATTGGTTATGGCGCTGCAAGGTCCATGGGATCCTTCAGACAACCTGAAATACTACAGCCCCCTCATGGTTGACGGACAGGAAATCGAATACACCGAGACGGACTACAGCAACGAGGAAATAAAAAACCTCGCAGGCCAAACGCTGGAATACATCTACATCGACAACTACGGAACGGAAGAGGACTTCGCAAAGGTGAAGGATGTGCTCGCCGGCAAGATGGCCGTCTGCAACCGTGGCAGCATCTCGTTCTATGTGAAGGCCAACGCAGCCATGGCCAACGGAGCCGCCGGCATCATCGTCGTCAACAACCAGGAAGGAATCATTAATATGGCCCTGGATAACTACGAATACACCAACCCCGCCATTGCCACCACACAGGAGGCAGGCACCCTGCTGAAGAGCAATGCCGAATACGTCACCGACGGCGAAGCCCCCTACTATGTCGGAACGCTGGAAATGGGTAAAGTAGTGGCAGGACATAACGAATTGGGACTGGGATTCGGAAAAGACTATTACATGGGAGGTTCTTATGCAGATTATGAGATTAAGGCATGGGTTCCCGACTGGACGAACGCAACACCTGGCGCCACCTACAAGGCTACGATTACCTATCCCTCATGCAACTATTATATATGGAATGCTGACATATATGATTATTATGTAAGTCCTGTAGAGATCGGTACGCTATCGACCACGGTGACCGTCGTCATCCCCGAAGACACCGGCATCGACGACGTGAACGCCGACCTGCGCAAGGACGGACACACCTACAACCTCATGGGCATCCGCGTGGGCAAGGACTACAAGGGCATCGTCATCAAGAACGGAAAGAAAGTGCTGCAATAAGTCCGCACCATACATCCACACACCAGAGAACCCCGAAAGCGAATCAGTCGCTTTCGGGGTTCTCTTTGTTGTTTTATGCAGTTTTATTTGTCGGTTTCATTTTTTTCTATTACTTTTGCACCGTAAAGGATTAAGACAATGAGAACTGTAACTGTACCCTCCCATCCATTAACTCCTTTCCAGATAGAAATGCTGGAAATGGGCTCCAGAGTATCCTCTGAGGCTGAACAGCAGGACATCCGGCGCATGTTAGGACAATATTTCGCCAAACGAGCCGAGGATGCCCTTGACCGCCTTTGGGATGAAGGGACTCTCAACGAAAGAGTCATCGAAGAATGGAAAACAGAGCACATGCGCACTCCATACAAGCAATGATGAACGTCGTCCTTGACACCAATTGTCTGCTGATGTCGCTTTCACGCCGGAGCCCATACTATCCCATCTGGCAGGATTTTGTGAAAGGCATGTTTACGCTTTGCGTAACGAACGACATACTGTCTGAATACGAGGAAATCCTCGTCCAAAAAGTAGGAAAAGAGATTGCGTCGAATGTGATTACGGCTATTCTTGATTTGCCCAACACACAAATGGTGCAAGTGTATTATCACCTGCGCCTCATTACCGCAGACCCCGACGACGACAAGTTTGTAGATTGCGCATTCAAAGCCAATGCCCACTACATCGTCACACAAGACCATCATTATGACATCCTAAAGCAAACGACTTTTCCACGTATCAACGTCATCGACATTGACGAGTTTGTTCATGTTTTGCGTGGTTGAGTTGGTCAGATGATACAGAACCCCGAAAGCGAATCAGTCGCTTTCGGGGTTCTCTTTGTATTCCATGTGGGTGATGTGTCAGAGGGGATTGTTCTCGTCGAACACCGTCATTCGTTCGTCGAGCTGGGCGTACTGGTGGTCCTCAATGAACGAGGTGCAGACGCGCAGACCCTGCTGGTGCGAACCTGTCGTGACGAGGCTGATGGCAGAGACACCATAATACAACAGTTCGCGCGAGAGCTGACCACTGGTCATGCCACGCCGACCGATGGTGAAGTAGAAGCCGTCGGCCACGGGACGGTCGAGATCGCGGTCGTAAACGATGTGGAAACCGTGGCGCAGGAAGATTTCCTTCAGACGCTTGGCACGCTCGCCATACACCTTCACCTCGTCGCGGAAACGATACTCACCGTCGCACGCGGCACGGAGCATCGCCGCCATGGCGTACTGCGCACTGTGACTCGTTCCGCTCGACAGGGCGTAGAGCATACGGGTGGAGAAGACGAGTCCGAAGGGCAGACCTTCGTAGCGTGCACTGAGGTCGGGGAAATGGCGGTGGAAAAGGCGGTTGCCAATACAGGTCACGCCGATGCGCTCGCCGGCATAGGAGAACGCCTTCGAGCCGCTGATGAGTAGGATGTAGTTGTCGGTGTAGCGGGCCACGGTGGGCTGATAAGGAGGACAGAACGGCGTGCTGAGGTCGGTGCGGAAGTCCATGGCGAAGTAGGCAAGGTCCTCCATGACGATGGTGTCGTACTGGGTGGCAAGCCGACCGATGGCCTGCAGCTCCTGCTCTGTCAGACAAATCCACGCAGGGTTGTTGGGATTGGAATAGACAATGGCGCAGATGTTGCCTTTCTGCAAGAAGGACTCAAGCTTCGGAGCGAGCTTTTCGCCTCGATAGTCATAGACATCGAAAGTTTCGAACTTCACACCCATGACCTGCAGCTGCATTTTCTGCACAGGGAAACCTGGGTCGATGAACAGGACGGTGTCTTTCTCTTTCGATGCCTGCGAACAGGTGAGGAACGAAGCAAACGTTCCCTGCATCGAGCCGCTGACGGGTACGCAGCCTTCGGCTTCGATGTCAACGCCGATGAAGGCTTTGACGAAGCGCGACGCCTGCTTCTTCAGTTCGGGATAGCCCTGGATGTCGGGATAGCTGTGGGCGATGCCGTCGTTCAGGGCTTTCACCTGTGCCTCGACACCGACGTGGGCTGCCGGCAAGCCTGGTATGCCCATCTCCATCTTGATGAACTCCACGCCGCTCTGTGCCTCTGCCTTCGCCGCCACCTGCTTCACCTCGCGGATGGTGGCACGCTCAAAGTCCTTGATGCCCAGGTCGGCAATGAGCTGATCAACGACTGCTTTCTGGATTGGGGTTGGTTTCATGTGATCGAAAAGTTAATGATGTTCTATGATTCATCCTGCACAAAACCGATGCGACGCCAAGTTCGGTAAAGGCGAAAGAATTCATGCGGTTACCGCCCCAACTTGATATGCCAATTTGGCATCTCAAGAGTTCCTCGCGTGTTACTTCAAACATATAGTCTTCGCCCTCGAAGCGCTCTATATTGCGCCGCACTTGGCGCTTCAACTGCGCAGTCTCTACGCCGTAAGCGGCAGCCAAGTCGTAGTCCAGCATCACACGCTGACCACGTATCATGTATATTTTCTGCTGTAAAACCAGTGCATTCATATCATGATACTCCGCATTTAGCTCCCAATGCCAGTGCCTTGACATTGGCCTCGACGATGGCGTCGCCCTTGCGGGCAAAGACGCGACGGACGGCTGCTTCGAGCTTGTCGTAGTCGATGCCGAGGGCGTGCTGCGCAGCTCCGAGCAGGATGACGTTGGCTGAACGCGGCACGCCGTTGTCCTTGGCCATCTGCTCGATGTCGATGGCAACGACGTTGGCCACCTGCTTCAATTCAGCCTTCACGGCCTCAAGGTCAGGATAGTTGGGGATGTTGACGAAGGGCACACTGGAGGTGATGATCCAGCCGTCCTTCGACAAGTAGGGCAGGTAGCGCAGGGCCTCCATCGGCTCCATGGAAATGATGACGTCGGCCGAGCCGAGGGCGATGAGGTCGCTGTGGATGGGTTCGGAAGAGATGCGCAGGTTCGACTGCACGTCGCCACCGCGCTGCGACATTCCGTGCACCTCGGCCTGCTTGATATACAGGTTCTCGTTCATGGCTGCTTCGCCGATGATGGTAGCGATGGAGAGGATGCCTTGTCCGCCCACACCGCAAAGTATGATGTCTGTCTTCATTGCTTCAGGAATTTACTTGGCTTTTGCGTGACGTTTGAAAGTCTGGATGCACTCGCGGCGAGGAATGATGACACTGACACCGTCGTACTCGATTTCTTCGCGCAGAATGCGTGTGATTTCGTCCATGTTCTTCGGCAGAGGAACGACGACGCGCACATGCTCGGGTTCCACACCGAGTCCGAGGCAGATGGCCTCAAATTTATTGGTACCGGCCGAGTCCTGACCGCCCGTCATGGCGGTGGTGAGGTTGTCGCTGATGATGACGGTGATGGGCGAATGGTCGTTCACCGCATCGAGCAGCCCTGTCATGCCGCTGTGGGTGAACGTCGAGTCACCGATCACGGCAATGGCTGGACGCAAACCTGCGTCGGCTGCGCCTTTGGCCATCGTAATCGACGCACCCATATCAACACAGGAGGCAATCGACTGGAACGGAGGCAAAGCACCCAGTGTGTAGCAGCCGATGTCGCCAAAGATACGTGCGCCTGGATATTCGGCTGCCACCTTGTTCAGGGCTGTATAGACATCGCGGTGACCGCAACCAGGGCAGAGCTGCGGCGGACGTGGGGCCAGGTTCTTGGCCGTAGCGTAAGCAGGTTCGACGGCTTTGCCGAAGGCTGCTGCGACGTTGTCGGGCGTCAGTTCACCCATGCGCGGCAGCTGTCCCGTCAGTCGTCCCTTCACGGGATAGTCGCAGCCCAGCATTCCACGCACATCCTGCTCGACGACAGGCTGTCCATCTTCCACCACGAGGATTTCACTGCATTGCTCAGCCAGCGCCTTCACCTGCCGTTCGGGCAGCGGATAGTGCGACACCTTCAGCACCAGAACATTCTCGGGTGCGGCCTCGCAGACGTAGTTGTAGCCGATGCCGCAGGCAATGACGCCCGTCTTAGTGGACGAGTTGACGAGTTGACGAGTTGACGAGTTGAATCTCGACTGCTCGGCAGCCTCGGCGATGTCCTTCTGCTTCTCCACGAGCGAAGCATACTGGCGGCGGGCAATGGCGGGCAGGAGCACCCAGTTCTTCTCCGTAGCGGGTGCAAAGGCATTGACATCGCGCGGATTGTCCTTCACCTCGACCGAGGCACGCGAGTGGGCAAGGCGAGTCACCACACGCATGAGCACGGGCAGCCGCAGCCGTTCCGACAGCTCATAGGCCTCAGCCATCATGTCGTAGGCTTCCTGCTGGTTGGAGGGTTCGAGGATGGGAATCATGGCAAACTTGCCGTAGAAGCGCGAGTCCTGCTCGTTCTGCGACGAGTGCATCGACGGGTCGTCGGCCGCCAGCACCACCAGTCCGCCATTCACACCCGTGATGGCACTGTTGACGAAGGCGTCGGCACAGACGTTCATGCCCACATGCTTCATGCACACAAGCGCTCTCTTTCCGGCATACGACATGCCCAGCGCAGCCTCCATCGCCGTCTTCTCGTTCGTACACCAGCGGCTGTGCACCTTGCGTTCCTGCGCCAAGGGATTAGCCTGAATGAATTCTGTGATTTCGGTCGAAGGCGTGCCCGGGTAGGCATACACGCCTGACAGTCCGGCATGCAGCGCACCGAGCGCAATGGCTTCGTCGCCTAATAAAAGTTGTTTCTTCATATATTATAATAATGTATAGTGATCTCTGTCGTTCAGTACGGGGAACTTCTTGCGGAACGCAGCCAACTGCTCCAGGTCCAGCTCTGCAACAGCCATGCCTTCGCAGCCATCCTTGCAGGACGCCACCGTGCGGCCGTAGGCATCGACGACGACACTTCCGCCGTCGTAGTCGCACTGCGGATCGCTGCCCACACGGTTCACCCCCACCACGTAGCACTGGTTCTCCAAGGCTCGGGCACGGAGCAAAGTGTCCCACACACGGCGCCGCTTCTCGGGCCAGTTTGCCACATAGAGGGCGACATCATAGTCATCTTGATTGCGTGAAAAGACAGGAAAGCGCAGGTCGTAGCACACTTGCAACAGCCAGCGCACTCTGCCCCACCTCACCACGACTCGCTCCTGACCGGCAGCGAAGCTATCTTTCTCGCCGCCAGGACTGAACAGGTGCCGCTTGTCGTAGTGCAGCAAAGTGAAGTCGGGTTGGGCAAAATACAGACGATTGACCCAGTAATTGTTCAGTTTGACAGGCAGACTGCCGACGATGGCGACGCCGAGTTCTCTGCTCTTCCGAATCATCCACAGCATAGCTTCGATGGGGTCTTCCTGCGGTTTGTCGCCAAAGCCTGTGGCCCACATCTCAGCCAGCACATACATATCTGCCTTCGGAGCTTGGTTCAGCAGCTCATCCATCCGACGAATATTCTCCGTCGGATTTTGCCACACGATGTCGTGCTGGACGATGCAAACTTTCATATTCTTCCTCCTTTGCAGATTACGCTTGCAAAGTTAAAGATTTTTCCGCACATTTTCGGTCAAGCTGTCACAAAAAATCAGCTTCCGGTGTCAAAACCGACGGCGTTCGGCAAAAACCCGCTCGGCCACACATCCTCTCGCGTCCCTCGGTTCGACGGCAGGGAAAGGGTCAAAGCCGGAAACCGACAAACAGACGAGTGCGCCATTTTTCGTTCATGACAGCCAGTTTTTTGGAATCACCGATGTTGGTGTAATTATACACGCCCGAGGCTCCAACAAACCATTTGTTGAACTGGCGGACCACTGCCGCGCGCCCCGTGATGATGACCTGTGGAAAATGGTAGTCGAGCGGAATGCGGTCATCGTTCACATGGAGCGATGTCTTACTGAAGACAATGAACGTCGGAAGGGCAGAGATATGGAGCAGCCAGCCTTTTCCAGGCACCCAGTTGTAGCCATAGCCGGCACCGATGCCTATGTTGAACACATTCAGTTTCGAAGCATAATCCCCTTCGGTCTCGTCCCACTGCCCCTGGCCCGAAAGTCCCAGCAGGAAACTGCCTGCCGACCGGCGCTGAATGTAGCTCTGCGAGAAGGCAGCAGGATAGGAGAAGCGGCGGTGGTTGAAGGCATAGTAGGCATTGACATTCAGCGTCTTCATCGAGAGCAACTCGGACGGGAGGTCGAAGCGAGGTTCGATATCCGACTCGTACCAGCCGGTGAAATTGTGGGCATTCTGGTAAATCACTTCGAAGCCCCAGCGGTTGCCATACGAACAGAAATTCAGTTCAAAATCCTTGTACTTGCCCAGCATCTTGGCAGGGTTCAGTGCCAGGTTGAGCGAAATGCCCAGATAGGTGACGCCCACGCTAAGCGTTGATTTCCAGTCGGACTCCATCTGCGACTTGAAGGCGTTGTCGCCATCCTTCCCTTCGACGGCCAAAGTGGAACCAGAAACATTCAGTCGTCCCCTCAGTGTCCATTTGGTTTCGGGGCGAATGATGAACGCCGTGTCGATGTTCGCACGGTTGTATCGGACCGACAGCAAGCTGTCGCCACGCTCGAGCATACGCTTCAGCTTCTGAGCCTGGACACCGGTTGGGAGCAGAGTGAGCAACAGAACGACTGAAGCCAAAGTCCGGATTCGAAAAAGACGGGATGTATTCATTTCAAACATAACATTTTCTCCAATTTACTGACGGCCACACTGATGTCGTCCGGAAAACGAAGATGGTCGTGGAGGAAGTCGCTGCGTCCCTCGCCAATCGCATCAAACAGCTCGCGGCTCATAGCGTCGGCAAACGAAGCGATGGCACACTCGATGTCGTCCTTCTGCCAGTCGAGCGACGAATGGATATAGACGTTGCGCTTTTGGTGCAAGAAGCTGTAGGCGGTCTCGATGCTGTCGCGTGTCATCATGCGTCGTAGCCCTCGGGGCGGAATTGTTTTTGGCGTTCACTCCACACAAAGCCGTTCCCGTTCAGATACGCCTTCACCTCCTGCGGCTCACGGCCAAAGGAATAGCACAGCGCTTCGAGGCTGTCAAATTCCTCGTCGCGCAGCAGCATGTTGACGCTCGAAACCAGTATCGCAGGGTCGTGGGGAAGATAGTCCATCGGTGTTTATCCTCTTGTCCTTATTTATTACAAGATAAACAAATCATTCACAGAAGATGTGCGCCTGACAGGACTCGAACCTGCACGTCTTGCGACACCAGATCCTAAGTCTGGCGCGTCTACCAATTCCGCCACAAGCGCATGGAGTGAGTGTTTGCTTTCAATGAATACAGACGGCAAACACGGCTGCAAAGTTACGACATATAATCGACAATTAAAAATTGAAAATTAAAAATCAGTCACTAACAACGTAAAAAAGCAAAGAGTGGAGAAGGATGGACTAAAAAAAGACGAATCATCCAAACAATTCGCTGTGCGTACCGAGACGGACAAGTTCGATGACATCGCGCCGAGGGTCGAGCCACACCAGCAGGAAATCGCCTTGTATGTGGCATTCCATACAGCCCTTGTACTGTCCTTGCAGCATGTGCGGTTTGAACGAAGCCGGAATAGGCTGCTCGTTAGCAAGCATGTCAATGATCTGGCCAAGCCGTTCCAATTTACCACCCTGATGGCGATATCGTTTATAGTCCTTCTTATATTGACTGGAAGGAAATATTCTTTTCATTCAGAATCAAGAGCTTTGAATAGTTCCTCAGCATTGCTATACAATTCGTCAGCAGGATAAGACGTGCGCGACGTCGCTTCCTCGATGGCGGCCTTTGTCACGTCATTGGGTTCGTGGTACTCGATGTCGAGAAGCACGTTTTCGACATAATTGTTGAGCGTACGGTTTTCACGTTCAGCACTGCGCTTGAGGCGTTCGAGCAGGTCGGTACGCAGACGGAAGGAAGTGTTGCGGCGAAGAATGGTCGTTGACATGGCTGTATTACTTTGTATTATGATGTATTACTAACGGATGCAAAGTTAATACATATGGATGAAACGACCAAGGAATGAACACAAAAAAGCGGGGCACCGCATGGTGTCCCGCTTGGGTTTTAAGTCTGATTCGGTTGATTAGAAAGTGTAGTAAACACCGAACTTCAGGTCGTTGCCGTCAACACCCAGACCGAAAGCCTTAGCCTTGTCCACGTTGTTGACATTGCCGCAGTAGCCGAGACCACCGATGCTGGCAACGAAAGTAACCTTGTCAGAAGCAGCGAACTTCACACCGGGACGGAGACCGATACCGAATTCAGCCTTCTCACCGTCAATGCTGGATGTCTTTACCCAGAAACCACCGTCAACGAAGAAACCAACGGCACCTGTCTGGTAGAATGTCCAACGAACATAGGGGTTCACGCGGAAGTGAGTCTCAGCGTCCTGACCCTTCACCTTGTCGCTGGTGAAGCCGAGGGCGAGAGCAAGGTCAACCTTGTCGCTCAGGCTGTAACCTACTTCGGGAGCGATTTCGAATGTGTTCTGCTTAACGGTTGTACCAAGAACATCAGCTTCCGAGTGAGTGTAACCGAGGCTACCACCGAGCCAAACCTGTGCGTTAGCTGTCAGAGAAGCTACTGCTACGAGAGCTGTCAAAAGAATCTTTTTCATAATCTTACTTTTTTAATTAAGTTAATAAAAAAAATTGATAAACACTTGTTTTCTTACTTTTGCGGAGTCAGGAGGGAAATACTTGGAATTTACTGTTTTTTAAGCATTTCTAACTGATTCCGCTGCAAAGATATGGGATTTATTTATAACCGCCAAAACTTTTTTTCATTTTTTTTGCAAAAAAGTACAAAAGGAACAATATTTTTTACTTTTCCTCTAATTAAGAACTACTAATATTACGATTCAACAGCAGCATTTATCCCTAAAACACCTACTAATTTATGCCGCTAAGCATAATTGTGTGCGGACACACATTCTATAGGGCTTGGATTTTACATTTCTAAAAGAAAGAGAGGATTTTTTAACGAAAAACCAAAAACGTTCGTAAATCAGCCAAACACATTCTTTGCACTGGACCAGAGGGAGAAAAAGAATAGACTATAGGGACAAGAAGAATGGGCCAGAGGAAGAAAAAGAATAAGGAACGCGCGCGTGCGCACGAGGCTTAGGGGGCAAGCAAGCGCAAGGCTTCAAGCGGGTGGAGGGGAACTGAAAATGCACATCGTGCGCTGCGTCGAGATCAGTACGACGCTGGAGGACGGGGTGGAGCAAGTTAGAAATGTTAACGAGAGGGGAATTTTAACATTTCCGACCGGCGTTTTTGTGGGAGAAATTTGAGGGAAATAGAATTTTGCAACAACGAAAAACACTAAAATGAACGAAAGAAACGAAAAATTTAGGTGAAAACACGCTGAAATCAGGAGTGCCCATTGTCGTAGGGGCGGGTTCCCATGCCCGCCCGATCAGGCGGAGCCTGAAAACTGAAAGAAATTGGGATAAAATTTTTGGAGAGGCAGTATTTTAGAAGACAACATGGGACAACGAAGGACAACTTGGGACAACTTTATTATTTTATTGATTAAGAAGATGTTGTCCTTTGTTGTCCCGTGTTGTCCCGAGTTGTCTTCTAAAAAAATCCCCAAAGTGTAGTTTTCTGACTAAAAATCCCTTTTTTCCGCTTTGCGAAAAGCATTTTCACGTCACGAATCCCGATTTATTTCATTTTTGTCCGCCGTCTGAGCATCGGCAGTCCGCCGTCTGGGCGTCGGCAGAGTGCCGTTTACCCTGTCGGTTGTCCGCCGTCTGAGCGTCGGCAGTCCGCCGTCTGACGGCCGACAAAGTGCCGTCTGCCGACAGGTTTGTCCGCCGACTGCCGATGGTGCGTCCGCCGTCTGCCGACAGCCAGACGGCGGACAAATGATAAGTGAAAGGTGAAAAGTGAAAAGTGAAAAATGGATGGATGGAAGCCCCAGAGGGGCTTGACAATGGTAGCCAGCCATTTCAATGGCTGGGGAAAGGTGGAAAATGAAAAACGGGTCGGAAGATAACGCGTCGTAGCTGCGCTATTTCCGGCCGAGCGGTCGGTCGTTGATTTCTGCGCGATTCTCAGAGGGCATACATCGGGAGTCGTAGTTGACAAAAATGCAACTATCTCGTGCCGACGGGCAGAAAATGTTAAAAAGTGGAGGGGCGGAGGGTAGAGGACTGGAAGAGGGCTCAGGGCTGGAGCAGGCGACGGGCTGCCTCGATGTAGGTGTCGCGCCCTGCGGCAAGGTCGGCGTCGTCCATCTGGAGGGGGATGTCGGGTTGGACGCCGAACTCGGTGTGCTGGCGACGTGCGTCGAGGAAGACGACGGCTGAGTAGCGGACGCTCCAGCCGTTGGGGAGCTCGAGGGTGAAGGGCATGCCGCTGCCGCCGCCAGTCTGGTCGCCGAGGGTGGTAACGAGGGGGAACTCCTGCATACATTTCACGAAGTCGTTGGTGGCGGAGAAACAGCGGCGGTTGGTGAGCAGGACGACGGGTTTTTGCCAACGGACGCCGGTGGCGGGGTCGAGGTAGAGGGGCTCGGGAGCGGAGAAGTCGCCGTGGCCCGTGCCGGTCTTGTGCTGGGTGTAGCCCACGAGGGTGACGTCGTTGGTGAAGTGGCTGGCCAGGCGTCGGGCTTCTTCCAGACTGCCTCCGCCGTTGTTGCGCACGTCGATGATGAGTCCGGCGCAGCCCTTCAGGGCATTGAGCATGTAGGAGATGTTGCCGTCGCCGACGCCGTTCTGGAAGGATTCGTAGCGCACGTAGCCGACGTTGTCATCGAGGATGCGGTATTTGAGTCCGGCGGCAATCTGGTAGTCGGTGCCGCGTCCGAGGTAGCGGTCGATGATGTCGGCGCGGAAGTTGTCGGGATAGTCCTCGTAGTAGCTCCAGTTGCGGCCGTAGTCGAAGGCCGAGCCGAGGTTGACGTGTCCGTCGCGCAGTTCGCCGATCATCTGACAGAGCACTTCGAAGAGTTGCTGCTGGCTCATGCTGTCGGCGATTTTCTGCCCGTAGCGGGTATGTACCTCGTTCCAATCGACGCCGATTTCTTGCTTTTTGTAATCGAAAAAGCAGTAGTGCTCGTCCATGATTTGCCACAAAGCCTCGAAATTGCCCTGCGGCGTGTTGGCCGAGGGCAGCTGTTCGCGGATGCAGGAGCTGAGGAGAAGCAGCAGAAGGAATGGGAGGAGTCTGTTCATAGCCTGTTCAGTGTCTGCGTGAGCCCAATCATGATGGCGTGGGTGTAGGAGTGGTAGCGGAGGTTGTTGAAGCGGGATTGCATGAACTCGCCGGCGTAGCCGAGGCGCAGCGTGGTGCGCGAACTGCGACGCAGCGGAACGTCGAGGGTGAGCAGGTGGCGCATGGAGGGCATGTTGCCGACGTGGGCAAAGAGGACGTTGTGGTCGCGATGGCCGAGCGTGAAGGCTTCGTAGTAGGACTGCCCGTACTGAGGCGAAAAGGCGATGCCCATGAGGGGGATGGCTGCCTGATAGCGGAGGGTGCAGCGACGACGAAGCATCTGGAAGCGGAACTGCCCCATGGCCGTGAAGTCGATCATCAGGTCGGCCTTGGCCTGGGCGGGATTGTTGCCGTTGCGGTCGTTGTAGATGCCGCCGGCGTAGGCACTGAGCTGCGGACCGAGATGCAGGGTGAAGGGGGCGTCGGCGGCGTCGGTGCCTTGAGTGGACGACGTCCGTCCTCGCAGCGGCAGCTGGTAGAGCCAGGACAGGCTGTAGCGCACGCCGCCGGCATATTCATCGACATTGCGGGCTGGACTCTTCACCATCGACAGATCGACGTCGAGCAGGGTCTGAAACGTCAGTCGGTCGGTCTTCAGCAGCGGACTGCGCAGGGGCCGCCGAGTCTCGCGCAGCAGGTGGATGTTGGTGCCGTGATAGGTGTAGGGCGAGAGGTAGGTGTCGTAGATGCTCGCCCACCCTGCCCCCACCATGGTGGAGTGGGTGCGCTCATGCTGGGCACTGACACCGACGAAGGCCGACAGCAACAAGAGGGTTGCCGTCAGCCTTCGGTAGCGGTATGGTGCTCTGCAATTCATGCACGAACCTTGTTTTGTCAGAACAGACGCAGCTGGCCTGTCAGTTCATCGCGGATTTCGTCGTCGCTCTTGTCGTCCGGCGTGGCGGGAGCGGCAGGAGCGTCGGTGGGCTCAGACGTGTCGGACGTGTAGGGTTCGTCCGTCGCCTCTGTTTCCTCTGGCTCTTCCTCGGGTTCGGGGAAGCGTGTGGGTTCGAGCTCGGTGCACTGGTCGAGCTGCAGCGTCGTGATGCGTTTTCCCTTAGCTTTGAAACCCTTGACGGCGATGAACTCCTCGGCGTCGATTTCCTGCGGACCGCGGAAAGTGTCGGGTTCCTTGAAGGTGATTTCGAAGCGCGGATAGGCGACGTCGGTGAGCGCGATGAGCTGCGACTTCGGGTTGTCGCCCAGGAAATTCTGGCGGCGCGTCGTGGCATCCATCTGGAAACGCTTCATGTAGGGAAGGTTGCCATTGTCGGCATCGAAGAGCACTGCCGTCCACACCTTGTCGTGGTCGAATTTCTCGATGCGCAGGATGTTGGTTTCGTAGTGGTTATTGATGTCGAAGTCGGTGAGGTAGAACTCGCCGTTGTCGAGAACAACGAGAATCATTTCGTCGTCGTGGAACTCGCCGAGGAAGGTGCCGTGGTCGTCGTAGTTGATTCGCTGCACGTCGGGATCGTACCACACCTTGCGGCCGCCGAGCGTCGAACGTCCGTGGCTCTTGAGCTGGATGCGCAACACGTCGTGCTTCGTCAGCTGGTTGCCCTGGCTCGTACGTCCCTTGATGGCCACTTCGCTGAAGTCTTTTTCGAACTGCAGTTTCTTCATCTTGACCGTCGGCTTCAACGTCACGCGAATCACCTCGGCCTCGCCGTTGGAGTTGGCCGTGAAGTAGAGCACGCGGCTCTTCGCGGTGCCCTTCGTCAGGTCGTACTCGCGGTCGCGTGTCATCGACGTGACACTGAAGCGCTTGATGTACGAAATGCCGGTCAGGCCGTCGCGGTAGCAGACATTATAGATGGTGCGTGTGTCGTTCTTCTTGAACACACCCACGTGGATGATTTCGGCCTTGCGCTTCTCACGCTTGCTACGTTCTGTCTCCCCGACAAACACTTTCTCGGCTACCTTGATGACTTTGAAGGTTCCGTCGCGATAGAAGAGGATAACGTCGTCGATGTCGGAGCAGTTGGTGACAAACTCATCTTTCTTCAAACCTGTGCCGATGAAGCCTTCGGCACGGTTGATGTATAGTTTCTGATTGGCCTCGGCGACCTTGGCAGCCTCGATGGTGTCGAACGAACGAATCTCGGTCAGCCGTGGGTGGTCGGCTCCGTACTTGGTCTTGAGGAAACGGAACCACTCTGCGGTCACCTCCACGAGGTTCTTGAGGTCGCGGTCAATTTCCTCTATTTCCTTTTTCAGTCGGGCGAGCAGCTCGTCGGCCTTGTCCTTGTTGAACTTCAGGATGCGGGCCATCTTGATTTCCATCAGGCGGAGGATGTCGTCCTTCGTCACCTCGCGCACAAACTGAGGGTAGAACGGGGTGAGTCGCTCATCGACGTACTCACATGCTTCGTCCATGGTTTTGGCATTTTCAAACTCCTTCGCCTTGTAGATTCGTTCCTCGATAAAGATTTTCTCGAGCGAAGCGAAATGGAGCTGCTCGAGCAGTTCGCCGCGACGGATTTCGAGCTCAAGCCTGATGAGCTGCTTGGTGTTGTCAACACTGCGCTTGAGCACGTCGCTCACGGTGAGGAACTGCGGACGGCGGTCGTCGATGACGCAGCAGTTGGGCGAAATGCTGATTTCGCAGTCGGTGAAGGCGTAGAGCGCGTCGATGGTCTTGTCACTGCTCACGCCTGGCATGAGGTGTATCAGGATTTCCACGCCGGCGGCAGTCATGTCCTCCACCTTGCGCACCTTGATTTTTCCTTTCTCTGCGGCCTTGAGGATGGAGTCGATGAACTGGCTGGGGTGCTGCGGGCTGCCCGTCGTCTTGCCAAACGGCAACTCGGTGATGGCCAAGGTCTTCTGGTCACGCTTCTCTATCTTGGCACGCACGCGCACCGAACCGCCACGCATGCCGTCGTTGTATTTCGACACGTCGATGCTGCCACCTGTCGGGAAGTCGGGATAAAGCTGGAAGGGTTCGTCGTGCAGATAGCTGATGGCGGCGTCGCACAACTCGTTGAAGTTGTGTGGAAGAATCTTACAACTCAGGCCCACGGCAATGCCTTCGGCACCCTGCGCAAGCAGCAACGGAAACTTGACGGGCAGCGCGATGGGTTCCTTGTTGCGGCCATCGTACGACAGTTTCCACTCCGTCGTCTTCGGATTGAACACCACGTCGAGGGCAAACTTCGACAGACGGGCCTCGATGTATCGCCCTGCGGCAGCGTCGTCGCCCGTAAGGATATTTCCCCAGTTGCCCTGACAGTCGATCAGCAAGTCTTTTTGTCCCATCTGCACGAGGGCATCCTTGATCGATGCGTCGCCGTGCGGGTGAAACTGCATGGTGTGTCCGACGATGTTGGCCACTTTGTTGTAGCGTCCGTCGTCCATACGCTTCATCGAATGGAGGATGCGTCGCTGCACGGGCTTCAGTCCGTCCATGATGTGCGGCACGGCTCGTTCGAGGATGACATAGGAGGCATAGTCCAGAAACCAGTTCTGATACATGCCGCTCAAGTGGTGTGTAATGGAATCTTTGTTCTTGGTCGGGTCGTAGTCCGACTTGGGTGGCAGCCCCGCCTGCTCCGCTTCGTTCGGCGCCTCGCCTGGCTGTGGTTCACCTATCTGTTCGAGGTACGCCATCTCTGCCGCCGTACGTTCGTCGTCCTGCTCGGAGCGTACCTCCTGTTCTTCAAAATCTTTTGTCTCGTCGCTCATATTCTTAGTTAGGGGCGTATTCTGCCGTTCAATGTGCAAAGTTACGCAAAAAACTTAAAAGTTAAAAGTTAAAAGTTAAAATAATGTCGTATCTTTGCACCGAACAAAGTAAAATCGACGACTATGGAACAAAGCACAATTTACGAAGTCTGTGGGTGGATTGCCTCAGTCAGCATGATTCTGGGCTACCTGCCACAGGCCATCGAAACGATTCGCACGAGGAACACCGACGGGATTGCCCTGCCGACATTCCTCATGATGGGCGTCGGCGCTGTCTGCTTCATGCTGCAAGGCATCCTGCACCGCCCCGAACCGCTCTGGGCACTGTTCGTCACCAATCTCGTGACATGCACTTGCAGCTTCATCGTCTTTGTCATTAAAATCTATAACGACTACATAAAGAAGAAATGAATATTACCATCATCGGCGCGGGCAACATGGGCGGCGCACTCGCCAAAGGCTGGGCAGCAGCAGGCGAAAACGTCACCGTCACAGCCCGCACACAGCGCACCCTCGACCACATCAGCAGCGAGTGTCCGGCGCTGCACACCAGTCTGAACAACATCGAAGCCATACGCCAAGCCGACGTCATCGTGCTCGGTGTAAAGCCCTGGCTCATCCAGCAGGTCTGCGCCGAAATACGCGAACACATCGACATCGACCGCCAGCTTCTGTGCTCCCTCGCCGCGGGCGTCACCACCCAGCAGCTGCGCGACTGGACCTACTCCAACGGTCCTTCGGCCTTTGCCGTCATGCCCAACATCGCGGCAGAGTTCCGCGAGAGCATGACATTCATCGCCCCTGCGCCGAAGACTCCCCAGCAGGACATCGACGCCGTGGAACGCCTGTTCCGTCTCGTGGGCGACGTGAACGTGTGTGAGGAGCACCTGATGGACCCTGGCATGGTGATGGCCGGCTGCGGCATCGCCTATGTCATGCGCTACCTGCGTGCTCAGACCGAGGCTGGCGTCGAGATGGGTTTCCGCCCCAAGGACGCTCTCAACATCGCCTTGCAGACCATGCAGGGCACCGTCACCCTGCTGCGTGAGACGGGTCTGCATCCCGAAGACGCCATCGACCGCGTCACGACCGCCGGCGGTCGCGCCATCCGTGGACTGAACGCGATGGACCACACCGGCTTCAACTCAGCCGTAATCCGCTCGATGAAGGCCGGTCTGGAGCAATAAACTCGGCTCCGCCCTACCCCGTACGCTACGTCCAGGCGCCTGGAAATTCTCCTCCAAGCGCCTGGACGTCCTTTTTTATGTGCGCGTAAAGCACGCTCCGTGTGTCCTATATGTACGCCAACATGCCCAATATGTAATGACGCGAAGGGGCACTGCACACGATTTTTTTCGGTGTGCAATAATTTAGTGGAAATCTTGCACACAGTCGGCAGGCATGTGTAATTTAATGAAAATTAAGACTTTTTTGTTTGGAAGAAGGGGAAAAACATCGTAATTTTGGGGTGTCAAAAACGACAAAACCGCAAAAGTGTGCAATTATGCTTGAAAGATTTCTCAAAAAAGCGTCCTTCACTTCGATGGAGGATTTCCGCCAAAATCTTGAATACCGGATTCCGGAAGAATTTAATTTTGCTTACGACGTTATGGATGCCTGGGCCGAGGAGGCGCCAGACAAACTTGCCCTGCTCTGGACCAACGACCATGACGAAGAACGTCGGTACACCTTCGCCGACCTGAAGCGCGAGAGCGACCGCACGGCCGCCTACTTCTCGAGCTTAGGCATCGGAAAGGGCGACATGGTGATGCTGATTCTGAAGCGTCGCCACCAGTTCTGGACGTCCATCATTGCGCTCCATAAAATAGGTGCCGTGGCCATTCCTGCTACCTTCCTCCTCACCGCCAAGGACATCATCTACCGCTGCGAGATGGCCTCGATCAAAGCCATCGTGTGCTGCGGCGACGAGGAAATCCTCGAGCATGTCAACGGTGCCGCTCCCCACTGCCCCACCCTCTGCCACCGCATCAGCATCGGGCCCGAGGTTCCGCAGGGATGGGAGGACTTCGAGAAGGGAGTTGCACAGGCTGGCGAGTGGCACAAACCCGCCCACCTGAACAAGGCTACCGACTATTGCATCATGTACTTCACCAGCGGAACGAGCGGCGAACCGAAGATGGTGATTCACGACCACACCTATCCGCTCGGACATCTCTCGACGGCAGCCTTCTGGCACAATCTCCACGAAGACAGCCTCCACCTCACTGTCGCCGACACTGGATGGGGAAAAGCCGTCTGGGGCAAGCTCTACGGGCAGTGGATTGTCGGTGCCGCCGTCTTCGTCTATGACCACGAGAAGTTCACACCGGCCGACATCCTGCGGAAGATGGAGCAGTATCACGTCACATCGTTCTGCGCGCCACCCACCATCTATCGTTTCATGATTCGCGAGGACCTCACCCGCTTTGACCTGTCGAGCCTGAAGTATTGCACGACAGCCGGCGAAGCCCTCAACGGTGCAGTTTACCAGAAATTCTACGAAGCGACGGGCATACGGCTGATGGAAGGTTTCGGACAGACGGAGACGACCCTCACGCTGGGCACATTCCCTTGGATGGAGCCGAAGCCAGGGTCAATGGGCGTGCCCAACCCGCAGTACGACATCGAGCTCATCAAGCCCGACGGAACGCCTGCCGGAGAGGGTGAAATCGGACAGATCGTGGTTCGCACCGACCGCCGCAAGCAAATCGGACTGTTCTGCGGCTACTACCGCAACCCCGAACTGACGCAGCAGACATGGCACGACGGACTCTACTACACAGGCGACCTCGCCTACTACGACGCCGACGGCTACTACTGGTTCGTCGGTCGTGCCGACGACGTGATCAAGTCTTCGGGCTACCGCATCGGACCTTTCGAGGTCGAAAGCGCACTGATGACCCACCCTGCCGTCGTCGAATGTGCCATCACGGGTGTGCCCGACGACATCCGAGGCGAGGTGGTGAAGGCCACCATCGTGCTCGGCAAGGAATGGAAAGACCGCGCCGGCGAAGCCCTCGTCAAGGAGTTGCAGGAGCACGTCAAGCACGAAACTGCCCCCTATAAGTACCCCCGCGTCATCGAGTTCGTGGACGAACTGCCCAAGACCATTAGCGGCAAAATCCGCCGTGTGGAGATTCGGGAAAAGGACAGGGAGAAGTAAAAGAAATTAAAAGGTAAACGGTAAAAGGTAAAATGGCCTGCGGAATGGGACAAACCGCAGGCCATTTTACCTTTTAACTTTTAATTTTTACCTTTCAGTGGCAGTCCACCCATCCGCGCTGTGTACCCTCGCGGGTGACAGAGCACAGTCCCACGCGCGCACCTATCCACTTTCCTTCGCGCGCCTGGAAAGGCTGACCGCTGTCGATGTATTTCTTGCCGTCGAGGCTGTAGGCGAAGTGGCACAAGCCACCAGCCTCGCAGCGCACGCGCATCCACAGATGGCACTCCGTGTTGGTGGTGTTGCCCGTCGGTGCGATGCGGGTGGGACGGAGCGTGGTCAGCACCGTCGTCGTCTCAGGATTGCCCTGCTCGGCATCGCGGCAGCAGACTTGAACCAGTTCGAAGACGTCGCCACGCAGGCGCAGGGCGTAGTGGCAATAGTCCCAGCCCATGACGAGCAGTCCCGATCGGTTGGCCTCGTCCTTCGCCACGACGTTCAGTTCGGTGGTGAAGGTGAAGGTTTCGGCTGGGAAAGCCTGTGTCCAGAGGTTGGGCACGGTCCACAGATTCGTTTCGTCGGCCGTCTGCTCATGGCTGTAGATGCGCTGAAAACCGAGGTTCGAGGCAAAGCCGAAGAGCGGTTCATAGTTGGCATGCCACTGGAAGGAGGAAGCCTCCCCCCAGCCCCCTCCGAAGGAAGGGGGACACCAAGCGCGTCGGTCATCGCACTGCGATGTTCTACCGCTTGAAACGAAAGCAGATTGCAGGGCGATGTTGAATGCACTATCCCGCTCCCCCTCCTTCGGAGGGCGCTGGGGGGAGGCTTCCCCTTCATTTCCGATCACGGGCCAGCCGTCGCGCCAGCTGAGCGGTTGCAGGTGCAGGATGCGGCCGTAGGGTTGTTTTTCCTGGAAATGCAGGAAGTAGCCACGGCCCTCTGCCGATTCGACCCAGGCACCCTGGTGCGGTCCGTTGACGTCGGTCGAACCCTGCGCCAGCACCACACGACTTTCGTAGGGACCATAGACTGAGCGGGAACGCATCGCCAGTTGCCAGCCCTGCGCCACGCCACCGGCGGGTGCGAAGATGTAGTACCAGCCGTCGCGCTGGTAGAGCTTGGGGCCTTCGACGGTGTGGTTGGTCTGCCCTTTCAGTTGAGTGGCCACGACACGGTTGCGGAAGAGTGGAACGGGCGTGTCGTAGGTGCCGTCATAGACGAGGCGCGGCTGGGAGATGGCACGGGTGCCGTCGGCCGAGAGTTCGAGCACACAGAGGGCACTGTTGATGTGCGCACGGCTGGCTGCCCAGGCATGGACGAGATAGAGGCGGCCGGTCGTTTCGTCCCACAGCGGGCAGGGATCGATCATGCCGCGACCGGCGACCACGAGCACGGGTTCGGTCCACGGGCCGCGCACATCCTCCGCCTGCGTCATGTAGATGCCGTAGTCGGGGTCGCCCCAGTAGATGTAGAAGCGGCCGTCGTGGTGGCGGATGCTGGGCGCCCAGACGCAGCGTCCGTGCTTCACGGCAGGGCTTCCCCCACGTTCATAGTCGGCGTTCGGCACCCGAGTCAGCGCATAGCCGACGAGCGTCCAGTGGTGCAAGTCCCTGCTTTCGTACACAGGAAGTCCGGGCGAGAGGTTGAACGACGAGTGTGTCAGGTAGTATGTGTCGCCCACGCGGCAGGCGTCGGGGTCGCTCATGTCTTGATGAACAATCTGCCCGTAGCTGTTCAGCGACAGCAAAAGGGCGAGCATGACGGCAGTCCACTTCATTTCACATGTGCTTTAAGTCGGGTCAGGGCTTCGATGTAGTAGTAGTCGGCATAGTTGATGCTGTAGTCGATTTCGCCGCCGGCGGGATAGTTGCCCACCACGTGCTGCACAAAGGCAGGCTTCGCGTCGCCGCAGCGGTAGGGCTCGGCCGAGAGCGAGTGGAGCATCGTCATGGCGCGGTCCAGGTAGCGAGCCTCACCCGTCAGTTCCGACAGGCGAATCAGCGCCGAGGCCACGACGCAGGCTGCCGAGGCGTCGCGTTCGTCGTTACGCGAGAAGTCCCAGAACGGAATCAGGCTGTCGTCGGGCAGACGCTGCAAGTAGGCCTCGGTGACCTTCTTCGCAAAGTCGAGATAGCGAGGCTCGCGGGTGTAGTCGTACATCATCGTGTAGCCGTAGATGGCCCACGCTTGTCCGCGTGCCCAGAGCGTCGAGTCGGCAGCGCCCTGGTGTGTGCAGTTGTAGAGATGACGGCCCGACAGGGTGTCATAGACGGCGACGTGGTATGACGTGAAGTCGGGACGGAAGTGGTAGGCCATCGTCGTGTCGGCATGGCTGACGGCCATGTCGCGCAGACGCTCCGACCCACCGTTCTCTGCCGCCCAGAGCAGCAGCTCGAGGTTCATCATGTTGTCCATGATGGTGTTGTGCCCACCGAACATCTGCACGTTTCGCGGCCAGGAGAGCAGGGTGCCCACCTGCGGATTGTAGAGCGTGGCGAGGGTGTCGGCGGCGGCGAGGAGCACCCGCTTGTAGCCCTCGTCCTTCGTCAGTCGGTAGCCGTTGAGGTAGCTGCAAATCATTATGAACCCCAGGTCGTGGTCGAAGACAGGGCGGTGGGCCAGATAGCCGAGCCGCTCGGTGAAGTTGCGCGCCTCGCGCAGCACCATCGTGTCCTGCGAATTCTCATAATCGTACCAGAGGATGCCTGGGAAGAAACCGATGGTCCAGTCGTCGGGCGTGGCAGCCGAAACCAGGTTCCAAGCCGACTCGTCGGGCCCGATGTTGCGGGGCGTCATGCTGTAGTCGATGCGGCCCGAGTCGCCGCGCAGCTCGTTCAGCGTGCGGTGCACCTGCACATCGCAGTAGGTCAAATTCTCGCGCAGCCATGCGCTTTCTGTGTCTGTGCAGGCCGTCAGCAGCACCAAAGCGACGGCCAAAAGGACGTTTTGTCTCATATACCTTACTATATATATATAGCTGTCATTCGCAGCGCAAAGTTAACGAAAAGGCGGTGTAAATCAAAATGTTTGGCGACAAAAATTCGCTCATTCCGCACTGCAAACCCGACTGCACGGCGGATGATTCTCGCCTGCACGGCGGAGAAAACTCAAAATATCAATGGTATTTGTAGAAATATCAATGGAATTTCTGAAAATATCAATGGTATTTCTGAAAATATCAATGATATTTTTACTTTTGTCTGCACACACGCCGAGAATCGTCCTTAGCTCAGGCGAATTGGGACGGCGGTGCATACGAAGTGAATGTGGGGAGCGAGGAGATTCAGACGGCGGCCGAATCGGGGGCAGGCTGCGGTTTGCGGCGGATGCGCCAGCCGATGGCAGCCACGACGAGCGTGGAGATCGGCGACAGAAGGTTGAAGAAGCAGTAGGGCAGATAGGTGATGGTGGCGACGCCGAGCACGGTCGATTGGGTCAGACCGCAGGTGTTCCAGGGAATGAGAACGGAGGTGACGGTGGCGGCATCCTCGGTGGTGCGGCTCAGCAGGCGCGATTCGTAGCCCTCGCGACGGTAGGCATCGCGAAACATGTCGGCGGTCAGGACGATGGAGATGAACTGGTCGCCGGTGGCGGTGTTGAGGAACAGACCCGTGCCGACGGTCGAGGAGACGAGGCCGAAACGGCTGCGCACATGACGCAGCAGCAGGCCGGTCAGACTCTCAATGTTGCCACTCGCCACCATCGCACTGCCGAAACACATGGCGCAGATGATGAGCCAGATGGTGTCGAGCATCCCCGCCATGCCGCGCGTCGCCACCAGTTCGTCGAGCGGAGCGTAGCCGGTCGTCACCTGGGTCGGACCGAAACAGGTGACGAACAGCCCGCGCACGACGTTCCCATCGCCGATGGCCGAGAGCAGGTGCGGCTGCAGGATCAGGGCCAGCAGCCCTGCCATGACCGCCGAGGCGAAGAGCGTGATGAGCGAGGGCACCTTGCGCCAGATGAGCACGCCCGTCAGGATGGGCACCAGGAGGGTCCAGAGCGAGATGTGGAAGGTGGTGTCGAGGCCGTCGGCGTACTGGCTGATGTGCAGCTCGGTGCGCGAGGCGGTGCCCAGACCTGCGACGAGGAAGATGATGAGCGTGATCGTGATGCTGGGCACGGTGGTGATCAGCATGTAGCGGATATGGCGGAAGAGGTCGGTGCCCGTGGACGAGGAAGCCAGAATGGTCGTGTCGCTGAGCGGCGACATCTTGTCGCCGAAGTAGGCACCCGAGATGATGGCGCCGGCCATCCACGCCTCCGACACTCCGAGGGCGTTGCCGATGCCCAGCAGCGCCACGCCGATGGTGGCAATCGTCGTCCACGAACTGCCGGACAGCACGCTGACCAGCGAACAGATGACGCAGGCGGAAACGAGGAAGAACTGGGGCGACATGAGCTGCACACCGTAGTAGATGAGCGTGGGCACTACCCCACTCACCATCCACGTGCCCGCCATCATGCCGATGAGCAACAGCATGACGATGGTCACACTGACGCTGCCGATGGTCTGCTTCAGGCGTTCCTCAAAAACAGACCACGGCACTCGGTAGCACAGCATGGTGATGCTGATGCAGAGTGCCGTGGACATGAGGAGCGCAATCTGGCTGCCACCCGTCAAGGCGTCGCTGCCAAACAGACGGATGACCACAGCCAGCACAGCGATGAGCACCACCAGGGGAATGGTGGCGACGAGGGGATGGGGAATCCGCTGCGGTGTGTCGGCTGTGTTTGTGTGCAAGGTGGGGTCAGGATTTGTGGTTGATGCAGATGCCTTTGAGGTACCACTCATAGAGGCGATGCACCCCTTCGTCGATTTCAATCTTGTGGTGCCAGCCGAGGCGGTGCAGTTTGGTGACGTCGGTGAGCTTCTTGAGCGTTCCGTCGGGCTTGGTGGCGTCCCAGCGAAGCTCGCCGCGGAAACCGATTTCCTTCATGATGAGCTCGGCGACGTCGCGGATGGAAATCTCCTTGCCTGTGCCGACGTTGATGTGGCAGTTGCGGATCTCGTTGATGTGGTCGGCATTGAGCTGGTCCTTCTGGTACGTGTCGTGGAAATCGACATGGAGCAGCACATGGACGCTGGCGTCGGCCATCTCCTCGCTCCACAGGAACTCGCGCAGCGGCCGGCCCGTGCCCCAGAGCGTGACTGCCTCGGGCGTGATGCCGTAGTGAGCGAGGACGGTGAGGATGTCTGCCTCGCTGCTGTCGGCGTCGATGCGCAGGGTGGCAGCCGTCACTGGGCGCAAGCCGATGTCGCGGCGAACGGCCTCCCAGTCGCCTTCGTTCAGGCACTTGGCAAGGTGAATCTTCCGAATCATGGCGGGCAGCACGTGGCTGTTCTCCAGGTGGAAGTTGTCGTTCGGGCCGTAGAGGTTGGTCGGCATGACGGCGATGTAGTTGGTGCCGTACTGCAAGTTGAAGGACTCGCACATCTTCAGGCCCGCAATCTTGGCGATGGCATAGGGCTCGTTGGTGTATTCGAGGGGCGAGGTGAGCAGACAGTCCTCGGGCATCGGCTGCGGTGCCTCGCGGGGATAGATGCAGGTGGAGCCGAGGAAGAGCAGACGCTGCACGCCGTGTTTCCATGCTTCGCCGATGACGTTCTGCTGGATTTGCAGGTTTTGCCAGATGAAGTCGGCGCGGTACTGCAAGTTGGCCATGATGCCGCCCACATGGGCAGCGGCCAGCACGACGGCGTCGGGACGTTCCTCGTCGAAAAACTGCTTCACGGCTTGCCCGTCGAGCAAGTCCAGTTCCTGATGGCTACGACCGACAAGGTTGGTGTAGCCACGCTGCAAAAGATTGTTCCAGATGGCAGAGCCCACGAGTCCGTGGTGGCCTGCCACGTAGATTTTAGCGGATTGCTCTAACAGACTCTCCCCCACCCCCTCCCTGTGAGGGAGGGGAGCCGTTACATTGACATTTTGTTTATCTAAATTCATATCCTATTTCAAATATTCTTTGATTTGGCTAACGACAGCCTCAGTGTTAAAATAGACGTCATCATTAGTAAAGCGAATAACACGAAATCCCATATTTTCTAAATCGGCGGTACGGCATTCGTCATTCAACATTTGTCTGGGCTCAGAATGGTAAGCCCCATCTACTTCAATAACCAAGCCCTGCTCTTTAGCTAAAAAAACTACAATATAATCGCCAATGATATGTTGACGTAGAAAACGAACACCGAAATCATTCTTGCGAAGGTAAGCCCATAGAATATTTTCTGCTATGGTTGCATTGCGTCTGTTTTCCCTTGCAAAAGATTTTAGCAGGAGGTATCGATCGGGTGATGCTGTCTTGTAATATGCCATATCATTGGAAAGAAGTAACTGCTCCCCTCCCTCACAGGGAGGGGCTGGGGGAGAGTCTTCTTATTTTACAATCCCTTTTTCCAAATATTCGGCGAGGTTGGTGCGGACTTTCGAGGCTGCAGCGTCGGCAGCTACCTTCGCCATGTCGTGATCGACCATGAGGGCGACCAGCTGTTCGAACGTGGTTTTAGCCGGATTCCAACCCAGCTGCGTCTTCGCCTTGGTGGGGTCGCCCCAGAGGTTGACGACGTCGGTGGGACGATAGAAGTCGGGACTGACCTCGACCAGCACACGGCCCGTCTTCTTGTCTATGCCCTTCTCGTCCAAGCCTTCGCCGCGGAACTCCAGTTCGATGCCCGCATGACGGAAGGCGTGGTAGCAGAATTCACGCACGCTGTGCTGCACACCGGTGGCAATGACGAAGTCCTCGGGCTTCGGCTGCTGGAGGATGAGCCACATACACTCCACATAGTCCTTGGCATAACCCCAGTCGCGCAGCGAGGAGAGGTTGCCCAGATAGAGCTTGTCCTGCTTGCCCTGAGCGATGCGTGCGGCGGCGAGCGTGATCTTTCGCGTCACGAACGTTTCGCCACGGCGCTCCGATTCGTGGTTGAAGAGGATGCCTGAGCAGCAGAACATATTGTAGGCCTCGCGATATTCCTTCACAATCCAAAAGCCGTAAAGCTTGGCTACGGCATAGGGACTGTAGGGATGGAAAGGCGTCTGTTCGTTCTGCGGCACCTGCTCGACCTTGCCGTAGAGTTCGGACGTTGATGCCTGGTAGATGCGGCAACTGTCGGACAGGCCGCACAGACGCACGGCTTCGAGCACACGCAGTACGCCGGTGGCATCGACGTCGGCCGTGAACTCGGGCGAGTCGAAGCTGACCTGCACGTGGCTCTGTGCGGCCAGATTATAGATTTCGGTGGGACGCACCTTGCTCACCACCTGCAGGATGGACATGGAGTCGCCCATGTCGCCGTAGTGCAGGTGGAAGTTCGGCTTTCCCTCCAGGTGAGCAATACGCTCACGGTAATCAACAGACGAACGGCGGATGATGCCGTGTACTTCGTAGCCTTTTTCGAGCAGAAATTCGCTGAGGTAGGAACCGTCCTGACCTGTGACGCCTGTAATCAAGGCAACCTTTCTCATACTTTTCCTTGTTTAAGTATTTGGTAATGTGACGCAAAGGTAAGGTTTTTTTTCGAGCTTTCGGTACGCAGAATGCAAGAAAGTGATTTTGCAACGATGGAAAAGCACGGAATCACCCTCCGAATGCCCCAAAAAACACATCGGACGCCCGAGTCTTGCACTCGGGCGTCCGATCTTTGACAATTGATAATTGATAATTGAAAATTATGAATTACCTCACGATAAACTTGCGACCGTTCTGGATGTAGATGCCAGGAAGGAGCTCTTCGCGGCGCTGAACTGCCACACGACGACCGTCGATGCTGTAGATGGGCGCTGCGTCGGCTTCTTCTGCATAGAGTTCATCCACAGCAGTCGCGGGATCGTACTTCACACGCAGGATGCCCTTGCGCAGGTCGGTGGTGTCCCAAACCAGACCCTTTTCGGCATCAACAACGTTGCTGGCCAGCGTGGGCGTGCCGCTGAAGCTTTCTGCCGTCCACAGGATGACAGAGTCGCCCTCGGCAAACGTGTGATTTTCGGAAACGGTGATTTCGATCACACCATTCATCGTCAGCCGCTTCACATTCTTCAGACTGGTACCGCCGGTTGCCTTGGTGGTGGCACAACGGACGACACCCAACTGGAGGACAGAGCCGCGGTTGAAGGTGACGTTGAGGGTGTCGAAGTCGATGGCACCCGTAGTTGTCGACTGCAGCGCACCGACACGCAGCGTGCCATTGACGGTGGTGCTGGAGTTGGTGAGGTGCGAGTTGCCTGTCACACCAGAGAGGAGACCATCCTTCTCGACGATGAGTGCGCCGGTGCCGAGGCCCGTCGTATTGGTGACGCGAAGCTCACCTTCCTGCACGCGAACGGTGCCGGTGGTGTTCCACTTGGCCTTGACGGAGACACGTCCGGAGCCGACCTTCGTGAAGTTGGTGGCGCCGCCGGTCACCTTGGCCGACATTTCCCACGAGTCGTCGTTGCCGACTTCCCATGTGTTCGTGCCGCTGCCGCCGTTGCCGAACTCACAGTAACCGCCGAGCGAGCCCGTGCCCTGTACCTTGCCGATGCGGAAAGTCTTGCCTGTGTTCAGCACTTCGATACCCGACGGGATGTCTATCGTTCCGTTAGGCATCCCGCTCTCGCTGTCGAGGGGCCAACGAGTCTCTTTATCTTTCGTGTTCACAGAGGGGATGACTGTTCCTTCGAACTCCGACCAGTTACATTTGATTGGTGTACGGAGGGCCAGCCAACCTGCACCGACCACAGAGGGACAATAGACAGTGACGGTGCCCGTACCGGTCATTTTGTTGGTATAAGACGCACGCTCGACCATATTCCAGTAAGCTTTGGCTCCCTTTGCCACTTCGATGTTGTAGCCCGAACCGGTGTTCTCCTTCAGCGTGCTGGTTCCCTGCAGTTCGACGGTCTGTGCCGGCTGGTTGCAGTTAACACACTGAACGGTGCCTTGTGCGATGGTCAGACGCTGCAGACTGGGGCTTGTGACGTTGAGTTTCATCCATCCATCACCCTTCTTGGTGAGCTTCGTACCGGATACAGGAGCATTGAGGATGAAGTCGTTGTCGTTTTCAATCACGCCACCGTCGGCAGTCTGCATACGCATGGCTGAGCCTTGGGTGACGGCGGCTGTGGTCTTCAGCGTTGCTCCGTTCTCCATCAAGAAACGGTTGGCTACGGTGCTGACGACGCCGAGGTTGCCCTTCTCCTGATTGGCATTGGAGAGCGACGAAACGGAGAGCGTACCGCCACTAATGCGCGTGCCGCCAGCGTAGCTGTTGGTGGTGTTGACGGTCAGTGTGCCATTGCCGCGCTTGACAAGTTTCGAGCGTCCGATGATGGAGCCCGTTCCTGTAAATGAATAGTTTCGACCGGCATCGACAATGACGGAGTCGGCTTCGAGTTCGCCCTTCAGCTCAACCGTGTAATTGTTGGCTCCGCTGGTGAAGAGCACCTTGTCGCCCGTGACGAAGGTTTCGTCGGTCACCTCCGGATTGCTGGCAAGGGTGAAGTTCTGTGTATTGAAAAAGTCCCAGACGTTATCGACATTGCCGTTCCAGATGATGGAGTCAGCCTGACGCGTATCGGAAACTACGAGATAGAGCTTGCCGTCTTCGTGGACGAGCGAGGACTTCTTCTTGGTGCCCAGACCCTCGATGCGAATGTTGCCAATCGCGCCGACGACCTCTCCGACTTCGCCCAGCAAATACTTGCCTTCGGTGATTTCGGTACGTGCAGGCAGCACAAACTCAAACACAGGAGCCTGATACTGCGGACCATACTCCCAGTCCTTGGTTTCGAGCGTCAGCACGCCGATGTTCACCTGGTCGTTGGCTGAGGCTGAGAGGTCGAAGACGACGCGCGAACCGAAGCGCATCGACAGCGAGTCGGTGGTCACGGTGCCGACCGTCGAAGCTCCGCCTGGGCGCAGCTTGGCGTCGTACTCCATCTTGATGGAGCGGAACTGGCCGCCGTTCGAATTGAGCTCGGCGAAACGATTGAGCCAGAGCGACGAGAGTTTGAGCTGTCCGTCGAAGTTGACCGTACCGGCCCAGATGTCGGTCGGACCCGTATAGTGTTGCTCGACGGCAGGCAGGTTGAGGATGCCGTCGCCCTGCTTCACCAGACGCATGCCGCCGGCAAAGGCGCCGCCTGTGACGTTGCAGCTGTAGTAGGTGCGGTTGATCGTGCCCGTTCCGTCAGTCTTGTTGCTGTTCGTGCCCTGCACCCAGCTGGGCACATTAAAGATGGTGACGTAGGGTGCTGCGCCGTCATTGACAGATATTTCAGTATTAGCTGTTTCACAGACTATGATTTGCTGGTCGTTGTAGTCACCCATGATGATGCCGCCGTTCTCAATCTCCGTGCGGCCCGTCATCGTGTAGGGCGGCGGGGTAACGGTGATGCCCTCCAGTTCGCCGATGAAGTAGCTGGCGTGGGGCGGCTGGTTGTAGCCCATCGACTCCCACACCATGCCCTGTCGATACTGGTGGTCGTGCCACAGCGTATAGTTGCGGTATTCGGTGGGGAAGTTCGTTGTGTAGATGCGGATGTACTTGTTGTCCGAGGTGCGTGCCACGATTTCCTCGCGCCAGTCGCCCAGGATGTCACCCGTGGCACTGGGCGTGTTCTTCGTCCAGTTGCAGTTGGCCGTTCCGTCGGCCGTAAATATGCTCGAGCCGTTGGCCTTGAACACACGGCTGGCACCCTCGCGGCTGCTGGCACCGTCGAGTCCTTCCTCGAGCAGGTCGCCGTCCCAGTAGATGCGGAAGTTGTTGGTGAATCCGCCCGGACCGCCGACAATGGGTTTGTCGGCTACGCAGGAGATGATGCCCGACTGCGACGAGTGTCCGATGGCACCCGGGTAGTCGTTCGAGAAGTTTCCGCAGAGGGCTCGTCCGTCGTCGCCGGTCGATTGCAGGCGGTAGTAAATCTTACCCGTCGTGCCGTCGCGGTAGTTCATGGCCGGCTCGTCCTCGTTGCAGGCAAAGATTTCCTGACCGTGACGATAGGGGTCGAAGTCGCCGCAGTGCTGGGCGTCGCCATGTCCAAGGCCCGTCGTGTGCAGTCCCTTGCCGTTGTCGTCGATGACCATCGAGCCGAAGCAGATCTCGTCGCGGCCGTCCCAATCGACGTCGGCGATACCGAAGTTGTGGTAGCCGTTGCCAAACCAAGGATCCTGCCATGGGTCAGAATAATTTCCTTCAAAACTCTTCCACTCCCACTTCATCGTCAGTTTGTGTGTCTCGGGGTTCACCTCGAAGGTCTTGAAGTGATGCTTCGTGTAACAGCCACGTCCGAGGAAGATGTAAGGCTTGCGACCGTCGATGAACGGCGCACCGAAGTAGTGCTTCGTCGAGCGGTGACCATAGCCGTCGCCCCAGTCGCTCGCATTGCCGCGCGGCAGGGGGTAGGTCATCCACAGCGGTGTCGAACCCGACCCGATGCTGTAGGGCTTGCCCGTCGCACCTTCGAGGTAGAGCAGGTACTCATTGCCATAGTTGGTATAGGCGCCGTTAGCATCGCCGTGGTTCACGGTGTTGCGCGTGTTGACGCTCATGTTGCCGATGTTGGTCACCGAACCGTCGGGATGGTGGATGATCATGTTGTCTGCACCGCGCATGAGCACCTCAGCCGCACCGTCCTGATCCCAGTCGTAACCCACGGCGTCATACTGCTCGTCGGGTCCGCTGACCATGTTCGGTCCGAGGTCGATCCACCACAGGCGCTCACCCTCCATGTTATAGACTTCCAGATGGTTGAACGTCGTCGTGTTGCTCACGGGATAGACACCCGAGTCGTCATTGTCGGCACCGTTGTTGCGCTTGACGATGAACTCAGCCACGCCGTCGCCCGTCAGGTCGGCCAGCGCGATGTCGTTGATGTTGTACTGAGCCGTCACATCCACACCGTTGCGGTTCACCACCGTTGCCGCGGCAAACTGCTTGTACTGTGCGCTCCATGCCTTCACACTCTCAGAGCGTCCCACGGGTTCGCCGCGATAGAGCACCTCGACCTGGTATGTGCTGTTGGCGTTGCCGCTCCTATCCTCAAAGTTCGACACGCTGAGGTTCGATGCAATCTTGGTCGAGCCGCGATACAGGTTGTACGTGTAGCCGTAGTACTCTTCGCCGAAGATGCGCCAGCTCACGAAGTTACCTCCGCTACGGCCAGGCACAGCCACGAGGCCACGATCGAGGATGTCCGTCTGGCGCTGGGCCATGGCAGACAAGGTTGTCAACAGCATGGCTGCCGTCAATAGAAAAAGCTTTTTCATTTTCGTTGTGTAAATAGTTAGTTTTGTCTGGTTTCAATGATAGAACGTTCTGCAAATTAACGACTTTTTTTCCACACAGCCAAATCTGAGCATAAAAAACAACTCCTGCCAGCCAAACGACCTTTAGGAATCCACAATAATAAGATTCTTTTTCGCAGAGTTCACACCGATTATATTATTATGGCACTGTGCAAAGCCGCAGTTTGCGGTACGAGGCAGCGGAGTCGGCTGCGATTCCGTCACCTCTACGAGGAAAAAACTCAGCTGCTGTGTGCTCCAAACTCAGCTGCTGCGCAGGTCAGACTCAGCTGCTGCGCGGACAAAAGTCAAAATATCATTGAGATTTTTGAAAATATCAGTGATATTTGTAGAAATTCCATTGAGATTTTTGAGAATATCAGTGATATTTTGAGTTTTTTCGGCCCGTCAGCTGACTTTCGGACGCAGTCGAGGGCTGCCTCGACGGCTGCATGGCCGAGAACGGAAGGGGCTGTGCCGATACGGAAATCGCAAATTATTTCTCCGACAGAGGATGTTTTTCAAAAATTATGTCTAAATTTGCAGAAAGAATCACCGAGTCAATGACACGCCACTTCAGAACATTCCTCTGCTCGCTGCTGACCTGCTGGCTGACGGCAACGGCTGCGGCTGCCAAGATGTCGGACGGCGGGCGCTACTACCTCCGCAACGACTACTACGGGCTGGTGCTCGGCGTGGGCGACGAGCCTGCCGTGGCACGGCTGACGGATGCCGCAGGGGCCGACGCGTCGGCGGCTTGCATCGTGGTGGCCGAGGCTACGGCGGCAAAGGGTGTGTGGCGACTGCGCAACGAGCAGACGGGCTTCTACCTGAAGGCTGCGGATGCCGAACGGGGCGTGGTGGAATGGTCTGAGGAACGAGGAATGGGTCTGGACGGGCTGTGGAGCCTGGACACGAGGCTGGGTGGGGTCGTCTGCTCGATGAAGGCCCCCACGCGCCGACTGGGCTGCGACTGGACCGAGGCCGACGTGATTCCCGTCCGCTACGACCTGCAGGCTTCGGGCCGTGCGCGCTGGAGCGTGTTTCCAGCCCTGGACGAGGGCTACGAGGCGTCGCTCCGTGCTGCCCGCACTGACGTGTTCACCAATGCGCAGGGCCGGCCGGAGAGGGATTTCTGGCAAATCGGCAGCACGGTGAGGGTGTATGACTTCGCCGACATCCATCTCGTGGGCGACGTTCCCTTCACCGCCGAGGGGCAACTCGAGGTGATGAGCCCAGCCGCATGGGTGGTGCTGGAGCATGTCAGCCCGAGCGAGGTGATAGCCGATTATCTGCCGCACATCCGCTTCATGGGGCGTCCGTCGGTCAACGGTGTGAACGTGCGGGTGGCTGTCTGGCTCGACGGGGCGGTGGTCATGCCGTTCACGCTTGGCGGAGCGGCTATGACCGGCTACTGCGACACAGGCCGCGGCGGGACGTCGTTCAGTCTGACGTGCCGAAATCATGCCGACCTGGGCGCGAACGGCAACGCGATGCGCAGCTTCGTGCTGCGGCGGGGCTACATGGCCACGCTCTCGACCGAAGCCGACGGAGGGGGCTACAGCCGCGTCTTTGTGGCTGACCACAGCGACTTGGTGATCGACCTACTGCCCGAGGCGCTGGATCGCCGCGTCACTTCGGTGAACATCCGTCCGTGGCAATACGTCGGAAAGAGGGGATGGTGCTCGACCGAGGACGAGGAAACGATGCTCCGTCAGGCGCAGCGTCTGCACGCGGGATGGTTCTACACATGGGCAGCCGACCGCAGCTCGACGCCGGATGCGGAGTATGTGCCCATGCTGCCGCACCTGGACAGCGAGCTGGCGGGGGATGCCGACGACTGGCGCACGGCGACGTGTCTGCTCGGCCTCAACGAGCCCGACCATCCGGTGCGACACAACGCGTCGGTGTGCGGCTGCGGCGGGGTGATCAGCCCCCAGCAGGCTGCAGAGCTGTTGCCGCAACTGACAGCTGACGGCCTGCGCATCGGTTCGCCTGCACCGACCGACCTCAACTGGCTCTACAACTACGTCAGGCTGTGCGACCAACAGGCTTCTCGCTGCGACTTCGTCGCCCTGCACGCCTACTGGGGGCCCAACGAGGCGAACGGACCGGAGGCGTGGTACCGTGTTCTGAGGGAAATATACGAGACGACGCACCGCCCCATCTGGATTACGGAATGGGCATACGGAGGTGCTCAGACGAGCGAACCTTGGCCTGCCGACCCCGACGCGCGGCTGGAGAAGAACCGTGCAGCCGTGATGGAGATTCAGGAGATGCTGGAGCGGTGCCCCTTTGTCGAACGATATAGCTACTATCAGTGGCAGACAGCCTCGCGCCGCCTCGTCGGCGACGACGGAGTGCTGACGCCGGCAGGGCGCGTCTATCGCGACTGCCAAACCGACTTTGCCTTCCGCGCCGACATGCAGTGCGTGCCCCGATGGGAGCGTCCGGCGCCGCAGAAGGCAGAACTGAACTGCGTGCTCGACGAGGAGGTGGAAGGCCAGCCCAACACCCTCACGTTCGTCATGACGAACCCCAACGGCGACTGCACCGACACGTATGTCCTGCGGCGCATCGCCGACGACGGGACCGTCAGCACTCTGCTGTCCGTGGACGACCGTTCGCTCTTCGACCAGCCGACCTTCAGCCTCACGCTGCCTCTCAGCGACTTCGACCCCGAGACGGACTCGTACTGCATCGAGAGCACGACGCTCTTCGGCGACGACGTGAGCAGCGACGAGGTGGAGCTTGCCTATGTCCAAAACGGAAAGATACTGGTGCACGACTCAGACGACATAGCAGGATGGACCTGCCTGCGCAGTGCCGACAAGGGTGCGACCCGTGACCCCGACGGCAACACCTGCCTGGAGGCATGGAGCGCAGACCCCGATGGCATGTACTTCGACTACTACCAGGAACTCGACCACCTGCGCCCTGGCATCTACCGGCTCAGTGCGCTGTGCTTCAACTCGACCGACGGCGTGGACGACGCCACGGTGAACGGTGCGGTCGGGCTGTATGCCCGGGCCGAGGGAGTGGAATACTTCTCGCCTGTCACCGACGACACCGACCTCGACCCGAACCAAGCAATCACCATCGACCAGATTCTCGTCGGCGACGGACAGCTGCGCATCGGCATCAAGAACATCGCCCCGATGACAGCACGCCGCGCAGGTGCCGACAACTTCCGGCTCCAATACCTCGGACCCGCCGCCGATGTCCTCGAAATGAGCGAGGCTGCATTCCTGCACGTCCAGCGTAACCGGCACGACGAGCTCCTTTGCAGTTTCTTCACGCCGTCCACCACCGAATGGCTGAACGCCTCCATGCTCATCGCCAACCCCCAATGCACGCGACACGATATGTACGGCTGGGAATACCAAAACCTCAACCCCATGACCAGTCAGGGCTGGAACGGCTCGGCCACCAACCCCTACTGGGACCGGTGGCAGAGCGGTGCGCTGCACAGCCATCTCTCGCAAGTCATCCCCTACCCGCCCGCCGGCCGCTACCGGCTCTGCGCCTGTATGCGCGCCAAGGCCGGCATCCCCTTCCGACTCACAGCCACCGTCATGAGCGGCGACCGAGCGACCGACTACAGCGCCGAGGGTTTGGGAACAGGCGAACAGACCGACCCCGAATCGACATACAGATACGGCTGGCAACGACTCTATACCCACAGCTTCAGGGTGCAGCAGGGCGACCAAATCATCGTCACGGCCTCGGCCGACGCCGATGCCACTGCCTGGTGGAGCGTCGATCACTTCATCCTCTACTGCCTGCCCGACGAAATCGTCTATGACAACATCGAGGAAGTACAAAGTGCAAAGTACGAAGTACAAAAAACCGACGACAAGGTCTTCGACCTGCAGGGGCGACTCGTCGGGCATCGGACGCCGGACGTCGAGCAAATGCCGAAAGGCCTCTACATACGGAACGGAAAGAAATTCCTTATTCAATAACTCACCTAAAAACCAAAATCGCATGAAAAAGATTCTCAGTGCACTCTGCCTGCTTTGCGCGCTCACTGCACAGGCACAAACACACACGTTCGACATCAACACCAAGAAGCTCGGCGCACCGATTCAGAAGACGATGTACGGCATTTTCTTCGAGGACATCAACTACGCTGCCGACGGAGGTCTGTACGCCGAACTTCTGAAGAACCGCTCGTTTGAGTTCACGCCCGACCCGCTGATGGGCTGGGACGCTTTCGGCCGTCTGGAGGTCAAGAATGACGGTCCTTTCGACAAGAATCCTCACTACGTACGTCTGCTCTCGGCCGGACACCGTGACAAGTGGACCGGACTCCAGAACGAGGGCTTCTTCGGCATCGGCGTCGAGAAGGATGCCGAGTATCGCTTCTCGCTCTATGCCCGTGTGCCCGACGGACGGAAGCAGATGCTGCGCGTGCAGCTGGTCAACCAGAGCACGATGGAGGAACACCAGGAGTTCACAAGCAACGACATCGTCGTCGATTCGAAGGACTGGAAGAAATATACGGTGGTCATCAAATCGACCCGCACCGCCAGCCACGCCAACCTGCGTCTGATGCTCTGCAACGAGAACGGCTCGTCGGGCAGCGGCACGATGGACGTGGAGCACATCTCGCTCTTCCCTGTTGACACTTGGAAAGGACACGAGAACGGCATGCGTAAGGACCTTGCCCAGGCTCTCGCCGACCTCCACCCGGGTGTGTTCCGTTTCCCGGGCGGCTGCATCGTCGAAGGCACGACCCTCGACCAGCGCTACCAGTGGAAGAACTCGGTTGGTCCGGTCGAGAACCGCCCCATCAACAAGAACCGTTGGGAGAACACCTTCACCTACCGCTACTTCCCCGACTACCATCAGTCGTACGGTCTGGGCTTCTACGAATACTTCCTGCTCAGCGAGGAAATCGGAGCCGAACCCCTGCCCGTGCTCAGCGTAGGCCTCGCCTGTGAGTTCCAGAACGGCTCGCACCGCTCCGACGCCCACGTGCCTGTTGACCAACTCCAGCCCTACATCGACGACGTGCTCGACCTGATTGAGTTTGCCAACGGCGACCCTGCGAAGAACGTCTGGGCCAAGCTCCGCGCCGACATGGGTCACCCTGCCCCCTTCAACCTCAAGTTTGTCGCCATCGGCAACGAGCAGTGGGACACGATCTATCCCGAAAACCTCGAACCCTTCATCAAGCAGGTTCGTGCCAAATATCCGAACATCAAGATCATCGGCACCAGCGGCCCGAACAGCGAGGGCAAAGACTTCGACTACCTCTGGCCAGAGATGAAGCGACTGGGCGCCGACCTCGTCGATGAGCACTTCTACCGCCCCGAATCGTGGTTCCTCAAGAGCGGTAACCGCTACGACAACTACGACCGCAAGGGTCCGAAAGTCTTCGCTGGCGAATATGCCTGCCACGGACGCGGCAAGAAGTGGAACCACTTCAACGCTGCCCTGCTCGAGGCTGCCTTCCTCACAGGCGTCGAACGCAATGCCGACGTGGTTCACATGGCCACCTACGCTCCCCTCTTCGCCCATGTTGACGGCTGGCAGTGGCGTCCCGACATGATCTGGTACGACAACCTCCACTCCTTCCGCACCTGCTCTTGGCACGTGCAGAGCCTCTACGCCAACAACAAGGGCGACAACGTGCTCCAGCTCACCATGAACGGCAAGCCCGTCGCCGGCAACGACGACCAGGACGGACTCTTCGCCTCGGCAGTCTATGAAAAGGCCACGAACACAGTGATTGTCAAGGTGGTCAACGTCGGCGACAAGGCACAGGACGTGACCCTCAACCTGCAGGGCATGAAGGGCAGCCACGAAGCCACCCGCACCATCTTCACCGCTGCCAACCTCGACGGCGAAAACACCCTCGACCAGCCCAATGCCTACATCCCCACCACTCAGAACGTGACGGTAACGGCACCGACCCAAACGACTTCCGTTCCCGCCAAGTCGTTCGCCATGTGGCGCATCAAGAAGTAGTCACCTGCTGATTTTGAATGTTTGAAATTTATACTCCAAGCGCTTGGCGTTCGAACGCTAAGCGCTTGGAGTTTTTACGCTAAGCACTTGGCGTGTATTTTCCAAGTACTTGGACTGAACGACGAAACCCCTTCTTAATATCTAATAAAAGCCCATGAATATCTAACAAAAAAAGTTAAAGTTTCCGTTCCACGTTCATTATTCTGCATTTGAATTTGTGATTATCTAAAAGTTTAGATTACCTTTGCGACAGAAAAACTAAATCTTTAGTTAAGATGAGACAAAGCAACGAAGAACGTCAACTGACCAAAGCGGAAATGGAAATCATGAATGTGCTTTGGGGGCATCTTGAAACAGAGGGTGAAGGGGGGCTCACCACTCACCAAATCATCGAGCAGTACCCAGAGCCTAAACCTGCCTACTCAACCATCGCCACGTTTTTGAAGATTTTGACGCACAAAGGTTTCATCACTTCGCACAAAGTGGAAGGTGGTGGCAAAACCTTTGTCTTCACACCCATCATCAGCAGGAAGACCTACACCAACCGCGTGATGAAAGAAGTAAAATCCACCTTCTTCGGCGGTTCACTCAAGTCCATGCTTTCCTTCTTTGCCCAACAAGAGGAGGTGTCAGAAGAAGATTTGCAAGAAATCATGGAGATGATCAAGAACAAATAGTAAATGGTAAATCGTTAAATCCGTAAATCTTATGGTGTTATACGTCTTCAAGGCAGCCATCACGCTGGCACTCCTTTATAGTTGTTTCTTCCTCTTCCTGAGTAAGGAGACTTTTCATCGGTTCAACCGCTGCATGTTGGTGGGCATTATGGTCGTGTCGCTCGTCCTGCCGCTGTTCCACTTCACCACCGAACATCCTACCACACTGAACGAAGAGGTGTACTTGATGCAAAACTACATCGAACATGACACCATACCCATCGCCACGACAGCAGATAACTCGAGAAGCATCACATGGATTCAGGCGCTCACATGGCTTTACTTGGCTGGAGTAGCCGTCATACTTGTCCTCACACTGGTGCAAACCCTCTCGCTCGTCCGTTTCATGTCCCGCGGTGTGCGCCGCAGGGACACGCAAGGCAACATCATTATTCTGCACAGGGGCAACAACCCACCACCCTTCAGTATCTTTCGTTACATCGTAATGAGTATAAATGACTACGAAAGCAGCCGTCAATATATCCTCACACACGAGCAGGAGCACATCCGCTTGGGACACACCTACGACCTTCTGCTCCTCCAGTTTGTCAAAACCCTACAATGGTTCAATCCCTTCGTCTGGTTTCTCAGCCGTGACCTTAAAACCGTGCACGAATATGAGGCCGACCAGGCGGTCATCAACCAAGGCATCGATGCAAAATCATATCAACAACTTCTCGTGATGAAGGTGGTCGGGAATCGTCTGCAGCCTTTCACCAACAATCTGAATCACGGCTCACTCAAAAAACGAATTACGATGATGTACCAGAAAACCTCCAACCGCTGGCTCATGCTCAAAGCCTTATGCGCCATCCCCGTAGTGGCACTGACCGTCAACACCTTCGCCACACCCACCCAGACCGATCCAGTAGAAACCATGGTGAAGACGCTGGAAACAACAAAAGTGCCTGCACTCCATGAAGTAAAACAAGCCATTCTCACACCAGAGACAATGGTTGCAGTATCTGACAGCACGCCTTTCGCCATCCATCCCATCAAAGACCAGTATGGCAGAATCGTGGGCTTCACACACGAAGGCAAGCCTGCCGACGGCAACTTCGAGTGCACAGCTGAATACGTCTTCATCAATGGACGTCAAGCTACTGAAGCCGAATTGAGAAACTACAAGACCTTGCTGGCAAATTCACAGTTTGAGATACTGAAGACCCCGAACGGAACAGCAGAGTACGACTACAAAGACAAGCATGGCATCATCGTCATCCACGCCCAAGAGACATCAACGGCTCAAGACGACAAAGAACCACTCTTTGTTATAAACGGAAAGATTGTCCATGTTGACTTCTCTGCGCTAGGAGGGAGGAAAGACATCAATCTCATGAAGGACGAAGACATGCACAAGCTTCTCAACATTAAAGAAGACGACATCGAATCCATAACCGTACTCAAAGACGGAGCCGCCACGGCTATCTATGGCGACAAAGGCAAGAACGGAGTTATCGAAATCAAAGTAAGAGAGAAGACGATGACAGAGCAGTTGATTGACAAACTGCCCGGTGCTGAAAAACAGGAAGACGGCAGCATCACCCTCAACGGGAAAAACGTGAAAAGAATTCTCGTCGAGGACAAAGAGGTTTACAACAAAGCAGAGCAGTTGATTGACAAACTGCCCGGCGCTGAAAAACAGGAAGACGGCAGCATCACCCTCAATGGGAAGAAAGTAAAAAGAATTCTTGTCGAGGGGCAAGAGGCTTACAACGACGACAGAGCCTCAGACTCAGCAGCAAATGCCGACGTGCAGCCATAAAGAAGAGGGGGAGACTTCCCTTCACATCTACGAAAAAATCCCATGCAGACAGGTTGGTCTGCATGGGATTTTGGGTTGATGTGTGTGGTGTGAGTAAGCAAAAGTTACTTCACCACAGCCTTCAGCTGTTCGGTGGCGCGCTGGATCATGTCCATGGTGCCAGAGCCGTCGCTGACGTACTTGACAACCATCTCGGCATAGTCGATAGCCTCCTGCGTCTTCTTTGACTTAGGCATGGCCTTAGCCTTGTCGAGCAGGGGGAGCAGGTCGTCCATGTCCTCCAGTTCGGGCAGGTTGCCGGGACGCATGGTGTTGAGGGCGGCGTTGAGTTCGGTGGCCTGACGGTTGATGTCCTCTTGCGTACGGTCGTAGTTGTCGAACACGCGCTGGCTGCGGTCGTACTGCTCCATCATGCGACGGAATCCGTGGCGCGCCCAAGGTGCGTATTCCGGCACTTTGACTGCCATTTCGTTCCATGCCAACTGGGCATCGCGGCGGCTGCGAGCCACCTGCATGGCTTCGCGCAGCGGGGTCTCGTCGAGTGCGTTCGCCTCGGTTTCGGCTGCGTATTCCTCGTAGTCGGGAATGGAGGCGAGGTCGCTCTTGGCACCTTGCAGGTCCATGCGCAGATAGTGGGTGACGTGGCGGTTGGCGTCGTAGTCGGGAATGAGCTGAAGCGAGGTGCTGAGGTCGGCAGGCACGGTTACTTCGGCCTGCTTCCAGTCGGTGATGCCGGTGGTACACATGACGAGCGGACCGCGCATGAAGGTGCCGAGCCACTGCGGTGTGAACTCCGTGCGTTGGTTCTTACCTGTGGCGGCGATGGCCATCTTGTCGGGACCGAAGTCGAGGTGGCGGGTGAAGGGCATGACGACTTCGACCACGTCTTTCTTCGACCACTTGCGCTGAGGAATCTCCACGTAGCTGCAGGGCTGTGCCTTCGCCCTGCCCTCTCCGATAGTGGTGGAGAAGATGGACTTTCCGTTGAGCAGGACATCGAAGCCTTCGGTAGCCCAGTAGGGCACGCGCAGCTTCATGGCAAAGGGTTTGCCTGCCTTCTTGATGCGGATGGTAGAGCGCTCGGCGGGCCATTCGCATTCCTGCTCAATCACGGTCTTCGTGGCGTCCCACGTGGCTGTGGTCGGCATGTAGAGGGCGACCCAAATGCAATTCTCCTTTCCTTGAGAGGCTACGAAATAGGCAGCTTCCTGGTACTTCACATGGTTTTCCACGCCGGTGCCGCCGCAGCAAGTCGATTGCGGAGTCTCATTGCCCCAGGGCTTCGAGGCGTTCAGGCCGACAGCGTACTGATAGAGCACCTTGTACTCGTGCTGATGGAGCGAACCTATGATCTGGTTGTAGAGCAGACGCTCGTAGTAGTCCATGTAGGCAGCATCGTCGGGACGGAAGCAGTTGAGGTCCTTCGACAGCTTGGCGAGGTTGTAGGCGCAGCACGTCTCGTTGATGGTGGGTTCGGGATGCTGGTCGCGTCCCCAGCCACCGACGTTGGTGTTCATCGACAGCATCTGGGTGTAGGGCTGACGGAACATCTCACCGTTGCCCACACCGCCCATGGCGTAGCGGTAGCGTCCCTGAATCATCGTCCAGAAGTTCTGAGCCAGGTTGTAGTAGTAAGGCTGGCCGTTGCCGCGGAACGAGCGCAAGGCTCCGGTAATCATCGGGATGTGCTGGTTGGCATGGCGAGTGCGGATGGCATCGACATTGCGCGAGAGCGGTTCGAAGAATGCGGGCGAGTCGAAATAGTTTGCTGCTTCGAGCAAGTGGGCACGCTCGGTGGCGTCGTTGGTCATTTCCGACAGGCGTGCCAGGCTCTCTGCCATGCCACCCACCTCGCCGGCGATATACATGTTCCACATCTCGTAGCGGTTGCCTGGACGTGCGCGACGCTCCTCCTGGCTGCCGTCATTCTTGACATACGTGCGGTAGTGCAGACGGTTCCACACCCACAGTCCCATGTCCTTGGCAATCTGCAGGGCCTTGGCCTTCACCTTCGCATCGTCGAGATAGGTGGCGATGTCGATGAGGCCTGCCAGCTGCTTGTGGACGGAATAGTACGGAGCCCACACCCACTGCTCGTTGTTGTAGGCGCGATACATCTCGATGAGGGCGCAGTGCTGGGCAGGGATGGCGTTCAGGTAACCGTAGCCGTACTCTGTATAGTGCTTCTTATATTCGTCGAAGTCTTTCCACGAGCCCTTCATGTCGCGCAGTTCGGCTTCGGGTGCAAAGTCGCGGGCTTCCCAGTAGCGGCCCAGCCGGTCGTTCCAGACAAAGGTGCGCTCCTGGCACGCACGCAGTTCGTTGACCATGAGCGTGATGCGGCGGCGCAGCTCGTCCTTCTTCGCCTTGTCCTGACAGGAAGCAAAGGCAAAGGCCATGGCACTCATGTAGTGTCCCGAGCCATGTCCCTTGAGCTTCGTGGTGGGCGAGTCCCAACCGTCGGCCACGGGGTAGCCCTCGGTGGGCAGGCCATAGGTGTCGCGGTAGTTGTAGAGCTGCTGACGGACATCGAGCGAGAGCAACTGGTCGATGTCCATGTCGCGGTTGTGGGTAAGGCGGTTCGTGCCGTTGATGCTTACCTTGTCGAGGGGCAGCGGCTCGGCGACGGGCTTCTGCGAAGGCACCGCCCACGGAGTGCTGACCACGCGCACGGTGGCGACGACGGGATAGCCCTTGTCGGTGGTGTTGTCGCCCGTGATGTAGCCGACGACCTTGTACTGTGTGCCGGCAGGAGTCTGCGCAGCGTCGGCCTCCTTCTGTTCGGTCGATGGCGAAGAGTTGGTCCATCGCACCTGGCGCCACTCACCCGTGCCGTCGGTGTAGGTCACCCACAGCTGGAAGGGCAGGCGCGGTGCTGTGCCTGCGGGAGTTTCAACTTCGACCGGCTCGACGCGTGCGATAGTGCCGAACGACATGAGGCCCGACGCCACCACCACGGCAATCAGGGCCTTCACACTCTTGAGAATTGACTTGTTCATATTGTTTATTTAGTTAGTGATTTTTTAGAGTCGAAACGCGGACGTCCTCGTCCGCAGTATCTATTTATTAAGTTTTGGCGACCTTGAGCTTTTTATCACACGATTGCGACGTTCACACGCTTGCCAAGTCCTGCAAACAGACGGAAGAGCGTGCTGAGCTGAATGTCGGCCTTTCCGTTCTCGATGCGGGAGATGTAGGCTTTTTTCGTGCCGACACGCTCGGCCAGCTGCTCTTGCGTCAGTCCTGCCCGCAAGCGTTCTTCCTTCAAGCTCTCTGCGATACAAAACGCCTTTGTCTCGGCATCAAACGCATCACGTTCAGGCGTTCCCACCCGACCATACTCTTCATCAAGATAATCGGCAAGCGTTGTGCAGTCTCGATGCCTCATTTCGGTTGCATAATTCATTTTCGCTCCTCCCTTCTTTTTCCTTCAAAAATAACTTTGCCGCAAAGTTAACGAATTTGTTTACATCTGCCAAATCTTTGTCGCAGTTTTTGCAGTTGAGCGGAAAGGTGAGGGTCAAATCTGATTGACAACCCAGTTTGGCATTGATGAAATGATGGGGGGACACGAAGGGAAGAAATGTTAAAAGGGTATATCAGAAAGTGAGAGATAGTTGCGATTTCGTTAACTAACACCTTAGAAGTCGAGGCGCTGAGAATCGCGCAGAAGTCAGCGACCGACCGCTCGGTCGCAAATTTCGCAACCACGACGCGTTGATTTCCGACCCATTTTTCACTTTTCGCTTTTTACCTTTCATTTGTCCGCCGTCCGGCTGTCGGTAGAGCGCCGTCTCAGCGTCGGCAGACGGCGAACAAACCTGTCGGCAGACGGCACTTTGCCGGCCGTCAGACGGCGGACTGACGACGCTCCGTCGGCGGACAACCGACAGGGTAAACGGCGCTCTACCGACGCTCAGACGGCGGACTACTGACGGTCCGTCGGCGGACAAAAATGAAATAAATTGGGACCCGTTACGTGAAAATGCTTTTCGCAAAGCGGAAAAAAGAGATTTTTAGTCAGAAAACTCAACTTTTGGGATTTTTTAAAAGACAACTCGGGACAACAAAGGACAACTCGGGACAACTTTATCATTTCATTTTTGAGAAAAATGTTGTCCTTTGTTGTCCTTTGTTGTCCCATGTTGTCTTCTAAAATACTGCCTCTCCAAAAATTTTATCCCAATTTCTTTCAGTTTTCAGGCTCCGCCTGATCGGGCGGGCATGGGAACCCGCCCCTACGGCAATCTGCATCCCCGATTTCGGGATTTTTTCATCAAAAATTTTCGTTTGTTTCGTTTGTTTTCGTGTTTTTCGCTGTTGCAAAATCCTATTTATCCAAAATTTCGCCCACAAAATTGGGGGTCGAAACTGTTAAAATCCTTGCTTTTTTAACATTACACGAAGCTCGGCCGAGAACATCAGCGAGGGGTCGCCACGGTCGTAGAGCGTGCGACGGAGGACGTCGGCGCGGCGCTGGAGTTTTCCCTTGAAAATCTGCTTGCCGTTGTAGCAGACCACGACGGGACGCGCGAAGTCGATCATCGCGTCGTTGAGCAAGATGATCAGTTCGCTGTAGTCCGCACGGTCGATGTCGAAACGGTTGCCGACGCGACGGACACGCACCTCGCGGTCGCGCGTCATCTCGGATGCAGGCACCTGGAGCCAGTACATACAGTGCTGCGGCACGTCGCCCTGTCGCCAGACAATCGTGTCGGGCAGGGGATTGCGGCGATGACGCGCCATCCAGGCAACGGCCACGGTGTCCTGTCGGTCCATCCAGTGCCCCTTGCCAGCGACCAGATGGTTTTCGTGAACATAGCCCTGCGGGTCGGCACGGTGCAGCGAGTCCATCTCGGCCATGCGCCGCTGGCATTCACGGTTGCGGTCGTAGGCAGCGTCGTTCGCCCCGCACCAAATCATGAAAGGCAGGTTGCGCAAGTTCACGAGACTGACGTCGCCTGGATGTCCGGCCATCATCGAGGCGGCAGCCCAGCGGTCAGCCAGTCGCGGTGCAAGGCGCCACACTCCGTCGCCACCTGCCGAATAGCCCATCACATAGACCTTGTCGGGGTTGACGCCTTCGCAGACGACCATCATGCGGATGAGGTCGGCATAGTACTCGTCCAGCTCGGGCCGGAAATGGAGGTCCCAGGTGTTGAAGGGAGGACGGGGGCACAGATAGACGCCTTCGGCAGGCTGGTAGAGCTGCCACTGGTTCTGCCACTGCGCGTCGTTGAGCTGTGGCGGTGCCCCACCCCCGCCATGCAGCGAGATAAAAAGACTGCGGCCGTCGGCGGGTGCGTCGCCAAACACGGTCCAGTGCAGGCGCATCGGACCGGCATCGCGGACAATAACCCGCTGTGCATGGCTGTCGGCCATGGCGCGGCGCACGGAGTCGGTCCACTCGCTGCGCAGCTGCCGAGCCAGTTGAGCGCACTGCCGCCGGCTGAGCGTTTGAGCCTGAAGGTCAGCCATGTAGGACACGAAGCACAGGCAGAGGCACAAGAAAACCCTGCATGCCGCAGGACGCAACATGCAGGGTTGGAGACGATTAGTGTACATAGTACCTTGTACTTTGTACGACGGTTTTACTTCAGCTTCTTGTAGGCGTACTTGGCTGTGCTGCCGAGTTCCTCTTCGATGCGGATGAGCTGGTTGTACTTGGCCATGCGGTCGGTACGGCTCATCGAACCAGTCTTAATCTGACCCGAGTTGGTAGCGACAGCGATGTCGGCGATGGTGGCATCTTCTGTCTCGCCCGAGCGGTGAGAGGTGACGGTTGTGTAGCCGTGACGGTGAGCCATTTCGATGGCTTCGAGGGTCTCGGTCAGCGAACCGATCTGGTTTACTTTGATGAGGATAGAGTTGGCAGCACCCATCTGGATACCCTTCTGCAGGAACTTGGTGTTGGTTACGAACAGGTCGTCGCCGACGAGTTGGCACTTGTGACCTACCTTCTGCGTGAGCTTCACCCAGTTCTCCCAGTCGTTCTCGTCGAGGCCGTCCTCGATCGAGTCGATAGGATATGTGTCGATGAGGTGTTCGAGGAATGCGATCTGCTCGTCGGCAGAGAGCTTCTTGCCGTTGGGATCCTTCTGCTTGCCGTTCTTCAGCTGCTTGTAGTCGTAGAACCACTGGCCGTTTTCCTGAACAGCGAACTCAGATGCAGCGCAGTCCATAGCGATCTTCACGTCGTCGCCGGGCTTGTAGCCGGCAGCCTTGATGGCGTCGCAGATGATGGTGAGCGCGTCTTCGATGCCGTCGAGAGCGGGAGCGAAACCACCTTCGTCACCGACTGCCGTCGAGAGGCCACGGGCCTTGAGCAGCTTGGCGAGGTTGTGGAACACCTCGGCACCCATACGGATAGCCTCCTTGATGTTGGGAGCGCTGACCGGACGAATCATGAATTCCTGGAAAGCGATGGGAGCATCAGAGTGTGCACCGCCGTTGATGATGTTCATCATGGGCACGGGCAGTGTGTAGGTGTTGCAACCACCGATGTAGCGGTAGAGGGGGAGTCCGAGGCAGTTGGCAGCAGCCTTGGCAGCAGCGAGGCTGACACCGAGGATGGCATTGGCGCCGAGCTTCGACTTGGTGGGTGTGCCGTCGAGGGCAAGCATCTTGTAGTCGAGAGCACGCTGATCGAACACGCAGTCGCCCTTGAGTGCGGGAGCGATGACGGTGTTGACGTTTTCAACAGCCTTCAGGACGCCCTTTCCGAGGTAGCGGCCTTTGTCGCCGTCACGGAGCTCGAGGGCTTCGTTTTCGCCAGTAGAGGCACCCGATGGAACGGCTGCACGACCCAGAACACCATTTTCGAGCACTACGTCAACTTCGACGGTAGGGTTGCCGCGCGAGTCAAGTATCTCGCGAGCGACGATTTTCTCAATCTTCATAAGTTTTGAATTAAAAATTAAAAATGAATAATTAAAATCTACTTATCCCTGCAAAGGTACGCAAATAAATTAAAAATTAAAAATTAAAAATTAAAAATTGTGGTCAGAAGCGCACATAAACCTGCAAATCGGCCATGTTGTAGTCGCCATCGCCACCTGCAGTGTTCACTATGCGGTCGTTCACGCGGGTGAGATTGAGCTGCAACTTGAGGTTTTTCGTAAAGTTGTAGTCAGCCGTGAGGATGTAGAGGCTACGGGCTGAGTCCCAGGTCCTTGCATCGCGATAGACGTCGTACTTCGCCCAGAGTTTCACTTTTTGCCCGACAGGCACGCCGAGCAGGGCATACCACGCATCGGCACGGTCGGCTCCGCTAACGATGGGGGTGCCGTCGGCAGCAGTCGAGACTTTACGTCCCACGCTGTGGGCATACTCTGCGCGGGCGGTCACGGGGCCGTCGTACTTGGCTCCGACTGCCCAGCGGGTGCGGCGCACGGTGAGTCCGTCCTTGACGAAATTGCCGTCCCAGCCAAACAGACCCACCTGCAAGTCTTTCAGCGGACGCACAGCGATGCCGCCGATGACGTCCTTCCTCGTGTTCTTATCGCCCGTGTTGATGCCCTGACCTGTATAGACACCAATCTGATAATGCAGGAAATGATGACGGTCGGCATCCACGGGCAGGAGGTCGCCCTGCAGCTGAAGTCCCATGTCGCGGCCGTTGCAGGCGTGTTCACCCACACGGTCACTCATGCCAGCCAGTCGCGTAGTGAGCTGCGAATAGGAGCCTGATCCCGTATCCCACGGATGGAAAGGATTTTCAAACGTAAAGGCACGCTTGAACTGACCGAACTTCACACGCAGAAAGTCCAGCTTCTGCCATTCGACCCAGGCATCTACGATGCGCGGCGCATTGCCCTTGGCATCGTTGTTGTGTCCGTTGAGCTGAAGCTGGAGCTGGTAAGCAAAGTCGAGCACTTTGCCGCTCGCCGACACACGCACCAGGCGCAACTGGGCGTCGGCCTTCACATCGTTGCCGCGTTGGTCGTTGACCGACGCCTGACCGATGACGTAGCCTGAGAAAGTAGTGTTCTGCTTAAGGTCGCGCAGAGCTTGGCTGCCAAGGTTTTGCTGGGCAGCGAGAGGCAGCGACATGGCCGCTGCACAGAGGGAGATGAGGAAACTTCTTTTATTCATAATGAGAGGTTTTTCAGACAAAGAACAGCGCCGCACCAGCCACAGCGATGCAGGCTCCGACGACTTCGAGGCGCGTCACCCGCTGGTGCTGCCACAGCCAGGCAGGCAGGAGAATGAAGATGGGCGTGAGCGACATCAGCGTCTGCGCCACACCCGTCGAGGTGAAAAGCGTGGCCATGAGCGAGAGCGACACTCCGAGGGCGGGACCGCACACGACGGCACCCGATGCCAGGCGCAGCGCCTGAGTGTCGTGCAGTCCGCGGCGCACCTTGCCCCATTGCTTGGCAAGGCTGATCACGACGGCAAAACCGACGATGCCTGCCACGGCACGGATGAAGGTCGCAGCGAAGGGCATGAACAGCATGGCGGTGTGCAGTGCGTCGGCGTCATGCATCGGCACGGCAGCATGCTCATCGTTCGTCTGCATCACGTCGATTTGCCAAGCGTAGGCAGTCATGCCCATCTTGCTGAGCACGAGGCCCAGGCCCTGCCCCACTCCGGCACCCAGTCCGTAGAGCACGCCCTTCAGGGGCAGCTTCAGGACGAGCTTGTGGTGCCCTTCGCCGCCGCCACGATTGAGCACCGACATGGCGATGCCGGCCGTGACGACCAGCATAGCCAGCACACCGGTCCACGACATGGTTTCGCCCAGCAACAGCCAACCCGAAATGGCAGCGGCGATGGGGGCCACCGTCATGAGCAACTGACCGAAGCGCGAGCCGATGGAAAGGTAACAGTTAAACAGGCAGATGTCGCCTGCGACAAAGCCGACGAGGCCCGAGAGCACCAGCATCACCCAGGCCGGCGTGTTGCAATAGGGCGGCAGGGGACTGCCCGTGACGCAAAGCATCGCCACCCAAAGCAGCACCGCGGCCAGCGTGAGGCGGATGATATTGAAAGGCAGGGTGCCGATGCGTCGGGTGGCACCTTCGCTCAGCAACGCAGTGGCTGTCCAGAGAACAGCCACGACGAGCGAGATGATTTCTCCTATAAACATAGATGTCGTTTTACGGGTGTGTGGTGGCGGCAGACTTCCCGCGCAGCGGAAAATCTTTGCAAATGTACGCTTTTTTTCTCGGAGCTACGCACGTCGGGCGGAAAAGTTTTCGTAAATTTGTGGCAAAATCGCAAATGCTATGACCGAAATCATCACTATCGCCCTGCTGGCAGTGCTGCTCATCATTGCCGCCGTCCTGCTGCTCAGGGCCCGTGAGCGCGCCACGAAGGCCGAGACGGAGGTGACGTCGCTCGCCAAGAGCCTCGACGTGCAACGCGCAGCCTCCGACGACGTGGTGCGCAACCTGAAGGACAGCCACCAGCAGGAGGTCGTCCGCCTGAAGGAACAGTTTGAACAGTCGAAACGTGAACTGCGCGAACAGGCCGACGCATCCAAACAGGAAATGCAGACACAGTGGGAAGAGAAGATGCGCGTGCTGCGCCTGGAGTTCGACAAACTCTCGGTCGAGCACCTCAAGCAGCAGCAAGAGTCCATGAAGGCGACGAACCGTGAGAGCGTCGAAAGCCTGCTCAACCCCCTGCGACAGACCATCGACACGTTCAAGAAAGAGTTCCAGGACAAGATGACGGACACGGCTCGCACAGACGCAGTGATGCAAGCAGCCATCCGCAGCCTGAACGAGCAGACCGTGCGATTGGGGGAAGACGCGAAGAACCTCACCCAAGCGCTGAAGGCCGACCCGAAGAAACAGGGCGACTGGGGCGAGGCCGTGCTGCGCAACATCCTCGAAGCCAGCGGCATGACAGAGGGCGTTGACTTTGTCACACAGGCACACGAACGCGACGCCGAGGGAAACATCGACATCCCCGACGTGAAGGTCAAGATGCGCGACGACTCGTACCTCATCATCGACAGCAAGACTTCGATCAAAGCCTATCTGGAGTATATCGAGGCGGAGGACAAACTCGCACAGGACCGTGCCCTCAAAGAACATCTGAAGTCGGTGCGCGACCACGTGAAGGAACTGGCCGACAAGCATTATCCACGCAAGGTCGAGAATGCCGCCGAATATGTGCTCATGTTCATCCCAAACGAGGGAAGCTACATCCTCGCCATGGAGAACGACGCCCGTCTGGCCGCCGATGCCTACCAGCGACACATCATCATCGTCAACCCCACGAACCTGATGCTCGCCCTGAAAATCGTGTGGCTGTTCTGGCAAAACGAGAAACAGGCGAAGAATGTTCAGGAGATTATCCGTCAGGCAAAGAACCTCTACGAGAAGTTTGCCACCTTCAGCGACACATTTACAAAGCTGGGCGAGCAGTTGCAGACCGTACAGCGCACCTACGACCAGGGCACCACACAGCTGACCACGGGCAAGGGCAACTTCACCCGACAGCTGGAACAGCTGAAGGAGAAGGGCGTCATCACCGACAAGAAAGTGAACCCGAAGCTGCTGCCGAGCGAAGAGGAAGAATGAAAAAAGCGGGTCGAAAGCCCGCTTTTTTCATGGTATGTTACAATAGCGAAGAAAGTCCGCCGGTTTGTCGTTCATGATGAGTTCGTCAGGGAAGTCCGTTTCCTGAAGCAGCGGTGTGCAGAAGTGATAGTCGGCGATGGAGAACGAAATATGCGCATCGCTCCCCAGGATGATTGGCACTTCGTACTGCTTGCACAGCCGGAGGATTTCGCAGAAATTGTCGTGGGCCGTCAGTTTGTGGCGCACGGGGTTGAGCGACGAGTTGTTCAGTTCGAGCAACGTATGGTTCTCCTTCGCTGCCAGCACGATGGGTTCGAAGTACAGGTCGGCCGTGCCGTCGCCCGGATGCGAGATGATGTGCGTCCACGGGCTGCGGATGGCGGCAATCATTCCCTGCGTGTTCTCATCTTTCGTGCCGCCGGTCCAGCACAGCGAATGGATGCCGGCGATGACGAGGTCGAGGTCCTTCAGCACATCCTCACCATAGTCGAGCGTGCCGCGGGTGTCGAGAATGTTCAGTTCGACGCCCATGAGCAGGCGAACGCCGTACATCTGTCTCGGGACGACGTGCAGGTTCTTGAAGTAGATGTACTGCGGCGCCCCGGGCAGGTTAGTGGCATGCTCCGTGATGCCGAGCATCTGCAGGCCGATTTCCGACGCCCGCTGCGCCATCTCCTGGATGGTGCTGTAGGCATGGCCCGAGGCTACGGTGTGGGTGTGTACGTCAAGCAGTGGACTCATCATTTTCCGACGCCGTTATTTGCCGACCAGCCGTTGGGTGTCTGTGGCAATCATCAGTTCCTCGTCGGTGGGGATGCAGCACACTTTGACGCGGCTGTCGTCGGCACTGAGCAGCATTTCCGTGGCGCGGCAGCTGTGGTTCTTCTCCACATCCATCTTGACGCCAAGGAACTCCAGACCCTTCGTCGCACCCTCGCGCACTTCCCACTGGTTCTCACCGGCACCGCCCGTGAAGACGATGATATCGACGCCGCCCATGGCAGCTGCATACTCGCCGATGTACTTCTTGATGCGATAGGTGTACATCTCCTTGGCCAGACGTGCGCGGTCGTTGCCGGCGGCAATCTGGGCCAGAATGTCGCGGAAGTCGCTGAATCCGCCGCTCACCCCAGCCAGGCCCGACTGCTTGTTCAGCAGGTTCGACAGGCCGTGGGTGTCGAGCTGTTCCTTGTCCATGATGAAGGTGACGGCACCCGCATCAATGTCGCCGCTGCGGGTTCCCATGATCAGGCCTTCGAGCGGGGTGAGACCCATCGACGTGTCAACCACGCGGCCGTCCTTGACGGCGGCAATCGACGCACCGTTGCCGATGTGGCAGGTAATGATCTTCGTTCCTTCGGCCCGCTCGATGCCCAGAAATTCGAGCACACGTGCCGACACGTAGCGGTGGCTCGTCCCGTGGAAACCGTAGCGACGCACGCCATACTTCTCGTACAGCTCGTAGGGCACGGCGTACATGTAGGCATAGTCGGGCATCGTCTGGTGGAAAGCCGTGTCGAACACGCCCACCTGCGGCACCTCGGGCAGCAGTTCCTTGACGGCATTCACGCCCTTGATGTTGGCAGGATTGTGGAGCGGCGCCAGGTCGTTGCACGCCGCGAAGTCGCGCATCACCTCGTCGGTGATCACGACCGACTCCGAGAAACGTTCGCCGCCGTGCACAAGGCGATGGCCCACGGCACCGATTTCGTGCAGGTCGTTCAGCACCGCGTGCTCACCCTCAGTGAGCACTTTGAAGATGAGTTTCACGCCTGCCGTGTGCTCCTGCACCGGCGTCACGGTTTTATACTTCTCACCGTTCAGCTTCACGGTGATGAACGAGTCGTCGAGACCTATCTTCTCAATGCCGCCCGACGTCACCACGCTCTTGTCCGACATGTCGTAGAGCGCGTATTTGATGGAACTGCTTCCGCAGTTCAATACCAGTATCTTCATTGATATTGTTTCGTGAATAATTCAAGGATTTGAAGGATAAAAAGGATGAATGTACGATGGGGTGAAAGTCCTTCCAGCCCTTCCAATCCTTGATGATAGAATCTATGATTAGTCAGCCATGGCCTGACACGCCGTGATGGCGATGAGTTTGTAGATGTCGTCGACGCTGCAGCCGCGGCTCAGGTCGTTCACCGGACGGGCAATGCCCTGCAGGATGGGACCGATGGCGTCGGCGCGGCCCAGACGCTGTACCAGCTTGTAGCCGATGTTGCCCACCTCGAGGTTGGGGAACACGAGCACGTTGGCATGTCCGGCGATGTCGCTGCCAGGAGCCTTCTTCGCACCGACCGAGGGCACGAGGGCTGCATCGGCCTGCAGCTCGCCGTCGATCTTCAGCGTCGGTTCGGCCTCGCGAGCCAGACGGGTCGCTTCGATCACCTTGTCAACCACCTCGTGCGAGGCGCTGCCCTTGGTCGAGAACGACAGCATGGCCACACGCGGATCGTCGAAACCAGCCACGCTGCGCGCCGTCTGAGCCGTGCAGAGGGCAATCTGGCTGAGCTGCTTGGCGTCGGGCATGGGGGTCACAGCCACGTCGCCCACCACCAGCACACCGTTTTCGCCGAACTCCGGCGTCTGTGTGAGCAGGAGCATGGCACCGCTGACACAGCTGATGCCAGGGGCACACTTGATGATTTGCAGCGCCGGACGCAGGGTCTCGCCCGTGGTCGAGAGGGCACCCGAAATCTGTCCGTCGGCATCGCCGTTCTTGATGATCAGGCAACCGTAGTAGAGCGGGTCGAGCACTTTCTCCCGTGCCTGCTCAATCGTCATTCCCTTCTTCTTGCGCAGCTCGTAGAGCAGCTGGGCATACTCCTCGCGGCGAGGGCTCGTGGCAGGATCGACGAGGGTGGCCTGGTCGATGTGTGTCAGTCCCAACTTGTCGGCCAGACGGTGGATTTCGTCCACATTGCCGAGCAGGATGAGGTCGGCCAGTCCGTCGGCCAGCGCACGGTCAGCCGCAGTCAGCGTGCGTTCCTCCGTAGCCTCGGGCAGCACGATGCGCTGCTTGTTGGCCTTGGCACGCTGAACAATACTTTCAATCAGATTCATGTTCGTATGTTTTGAATGTTAAGTCATTTTCCACTACAAAGGTACACATTATTTATAATATACGCACGCGCGAGGGCGAAGATTTCCGTTTTTTTCACACTTGCACGCCCCTTTGACGACAAAATCGCCGCAGTCGGTGTGCAACGACAGTGCCGCCTCACCACTCCCACATCACACTCAAAACCCAGCCACCTTTCACACCAAACTCCGCCAACGTTCACACCAAACTCCGTTTGTGTGCACCCTAAACTCAAAATATCATTGAGATTTTTACAAATACCAGTGATATTTTTGAAAATACCATTGATATTTCTACAAATTTCAATGATATTTTGACTTTGCTCCGCGAAGCAGCCAAGTATGCAGCGCGCAGCAGCCGAGTATGCAGCGCGTAGCAGCTGAGTTCAGGGTGCGCAGCAAGCGAGCTTGCAGGGCGCTGCGACTGCATCTTGAGGGCTGAAAACCGGGGTTTGCGGGGCTGAAAACGGGACTTCGTTTCGCAGATATGCGACGAAAAGTGTTCCATTTGAACTTTTTTGAAAAATATTGCTCAAAAAGTTTGTGTGTGTGCAATAAACCGCTTATCTTTGCACAGATTTTTAGAAAACGTGCAAAAAGAAAGACTCTATGATACCTTTCCACAAGATTACACTGGCCGATGCGCCGACCATAGCCGCCTATTTCGAAGGCGAAGAGCGCGAACGCGCCATCAAAGTGATTAAGAGCTTTGCCAAAAGCGGCGAAAGCGACCTGGCGATGGCCATCGTCGATGGGATGCTCGTGCTGCGCCAGGAAGCCTCGCAACTGTATGTCTATTCCATGCCTGTGGGCCATGGCAACCTGCGCCTGGTGCTGATGCAGATGATGGAATCGGCCAGCCAGATGGGCTACGACTGGCTCATCGTCGGCATCCGTCGCGAGGAACAGGACCGCCTGCGCATGGCGCTGCCACAACACTTCAAGTTCGCGAGCGAGGAGAAATTCTCCTATCTCGACATGATGAACTTCGGACGGCGCATCGTCGAAGAGAACCTCTACGTCGCCGTGCCCATCCAGGACTACGCCGAAAGCCTCTTCCACAACAACGAAACGATGGTGCCGACGGTGGGTGAGTACGGACAGACAAGCTGAACGGCTTCCCCTGCCTTCGCAGTAGGCTGCGACATCGTCGCAGCATAGCCGACGGTTCACAAACGAAGGCGGCCCACCGTGCTGGTGAGCCGCCTTAACTTTGGGTATAGATTGGGTTGACTTATGCACCCGGAGCAATGGCACCCGAGGGGCAAGTGTCGGCACATGTGCCGCAGTCAACACACTGATCGGGGTCGATGACATACTTGCTGTCACCTGCTGAAATTGCACCCGACGGGCACTCGCCTTCGCAAGAGCCGCACATTACACAATCGTCTGAAATTACGTAAGCCATACTACTTATTCGTTAAAAGTTAATAATTAAGAGTTGAATTCTCTGCTTTTGATACCCATATTTGAGTATTTCGTGGCTGCAAAGGTACGACAAAAAAGTAAAAGTGAAAAGTGAAAAGTGAAAAATTTTGGCCCCACGCGCGTTTTTTTTCCAAAGTACAATAAAAAGGGGTGTTTTGCGTTTTATTTATCAGACTGAAGACAATGAAAAAGGGATTGACGTCGTACCTGCATTCACATCGGATTTTCCTTGTGTGTGTGGCGATGCTGTGGGGCATTGCCTCTTTCTTCGTGTCGGATGCACAGGCCCAGAAACGCAAGGTTCAGCACCGTCCGTACATCGACCAACGCCGCCTGCACTACGGATTCCTCGCCGGCCTGCACATGCAGGATATTGAGTTCCAGAACAACGGTTTCCGCGACGATCTGGGCAACGAATGGTACGCCGACATTCCGCAGTACGAACCTGGATTCAGCGTCGGTGTGCTGGCTGAGCTCCGGCTGACCAACAACCTGGCGTTCCGCGTCATCCCCTCGATGCACTTCGGAACGAAGAAGGTGCGTTTCAAGAACAACTTAAACGGCGAGACCGACCACCAGGACATTAAATCTACCTACATCTCGGTGCCGCTCGACATCAAGTTCTCGGGCGAGCGCTTCAACAACTACCGCCCCTATCTCGTGGCCGGACTGAACCCGATGTTCGACCTGACGGTGAAGAGACAGAAGAACCTGCTCGTGCGACGCTTCGACTGCTATGTCGAAGTGGGCATCGGCTGCGACTTCTACACGCCGTTCTTCAAGTTCATCCCCGAACTGAAATTTGCCTACGGCCTCACCAACATCATCAACAAGAAGCGCGACGACCTCACCAATCCCGAACAGCTCATCTTCACCAACTCCATCGACAGCGGACGTTCGAAGATGATTATCCTCTCGCTCTATTTCGAGTAAGTCGGCGCTTTTCGGAACGTATTTTCCGAAAAAACACCCGATTGCCTTCCGTCATTCAGTTTTTGCACGAACTTTGGCTTCGCCGAAATTACATGCACTCGGGAGTGAAAATAAAAATGCGAGCATTTTTATTTTGCATTCCACTCGTTTTTCCGTAACTTTGCACTCCAAGCATCGGAAACCGATATGAAGTATTCTGTCATCATCCCCGTCTATAACCGTCCCGACGAGTGCGAGGAACTGTTGCGCAGCCTGAGCCAGCAGACACTGGCGAAGGAGCAGTTCGAGGTGGTCGTCGTGGAGGACGGGTCGGAGCGGACGTGCGAGAAGGAATGCCAGACCTACAGCCAACTGCTCGACATACATTATTATAAAAAGGAGAACGGCGGACCTGGCCCTGCCCGCAACTACGGCGTGCAGCGTGCCAAGGGCGACTATGTCATCATCCTCGACAGCGACGTCGTGCTGCCGCACAGGTATCTGGAGGAGGTGGATCGCGAGCTCAGTGCCCGTCCGTGCGATGCGTTCGGCGGTCCCGACCGCGCCCACGAATCGTTCACGCCGATGCAGAAGGCGATCAGCTATGCCATGACCTCGTTCTTCACCACCGGCGGCATCCGTGGCGGACGGAAGAAGCTCGACAGGTTCTTCCCACGCTCGTTCAACATGGGCATCCGTCGCGAGGTGTACCAACAGCTGAACGGTTTTTCAAAAATGCGCTTCGGCGAAGACATCGACTTCAGCTACCGCATCATCGAAGCCGGCTACCAGACACGGCTGTTCCCCGAGGCGTGGGTGTGGCACAAGCGTCGCACCGACCTCGACAAGTTCTTCAAGCAAGTCTATAACTCGGGCATCGCCCGCATCAACCTCGGCAAGCGGCACCCAGGCACCACAAAACTGGTACACATGCTGCCGATGGCCTTCACCGTCGGTGTGATTCTGCTGCTCGTGCTGGCGGTCGTGCTGCGGCTCTGGGCAACGTCGCCCGCCGCTGCCAGCGCGACATGGCTCGGCCTGCCCGCCACCCTGCTGTGGACCCTTCCGCTGCTGCCGATCCTGCTGTTCGTCGTGCTCATCTTCATCGACAGCACCGTACGCAACCGCTCACTCGTCGTCGGTTTCTTCAGCATCGAGGCCGCCTTCGTCCAACTGTTCGGCTACGGACTCGGTTTCCTGAAAGCCTGGTGGACACGCTGTGTGCTGAAGCATGGCGAGTTTTCGGCCTTCGAGAAAACGTTCTACGACTAACCCACCCTACGCCATCTGCCGTATGCTGAATATCAAAGAACTGTCGGCCGACGACCGCCCGCGCGAGAAACTCATGGCTAAGGGCCCCGAAGCCCTGAGCAATGCCGAGTTGCTGGCCATCCTCATCGGCTCGGGCAGCCCGTCGAAGAACGCTGTCGAACTGATGACGGAGGTGTTGCACGACTGCGACGACCTGCTCATCCTGCTCCACCGCCTCAGCGTGGAGGAACTGATGAAGTACAACGGCATCGGCGAGGCGAAGGCCATCACGCTCAAGGCGGCGATGGAACTCGGACGGCGACGCGCTCAGGAAGAAGCCACGACGAAGCTGAAGACCATCACCTCGGCCGAGCAAATCTATGAATATATGCACCCCGACGTGCGCGAGTTGACTCACGAGGAGAGCTGGGTGTTCCTGCTCAACAACTCGAGTCGCCTCATCAAGCGTGTGCGTCTCAGTCAGGGCGGACGGACAGAGACGTCGGTCGATGTGCGCATCCTGCTCCGGCATGCACTGCTCGCCGAAGCTACGTCGGTCATACTGGTACACAACCACCCCTCGGGTTCGTGTCGCCCCAGTCCGGAGGACAACCGCCTGACCGAGCGTGTGCAGCAAGCCTGCCGCACGGTCAACATCCGGCTCGTCGATCACGTCATCGTGACCGACGGCGACTATTACTCTTTCAACGAAAACGGTAAATTATAACTGACTATGCAACCCACCAAATACGACATCGAAACACGCGCCGTCGAAATGCTGCGCACGGTCTTCGACCCCGAAATCCCCGTCAACGTCTATGACCTGGGGCTCATCTACAAAATCGACGTCACTGACGACTTCGACATCAACGTCGATATGACGCTCACGGCTCCCAACTGTCCTGCCGCCGACTTCATCATGGAGGACATCCAACAGAAGCTCGAAGCCATCGACGGAGTGCACCAGGCCAACATCAACCTCGTGTTTGAACCCGAATGGACAAAGGACATGATGAGCGAGGAAGCCCGACTCGACCTCGGTTTAGAATAGACAAGACATACGGAAAAAGAAGTTGTACAGAACACCAAACACCGTTTCCGCACAATGAAAAATTACTATTTTATCAGCGATGCCCACCTGGGCTGCCGCGCCTTCCAGCACCACCGCACACAGGAACGGCGCCTCGTCCGCTTTCTCGACACCATCAAGGACAAGGCCGAGGCCGTCTTCATGCTCGGCGATATGTTCGACTTTTGGTTTGAATACGACGACGTCGTGCCACGGGGCTTCACCCGTTTCCTGGGCAAGGTGAGCGAACTGACCGACCGCGGCGTCGAAGTCCACTTCTTCCAGGGCAACCACGACATGTGGTGCACCGACTACCTCGTGAAGGAGTGCGGCGTCATCCTGCACCGCGAAGCCAGCACGATGGAACTGTGCGGCAAGGTCTTCTACCTGGCCCACGGCTACGGACTCGACCCGAGGGAGAAGGACTGGAAGACACAACTGATGTATAACTGTTTCGAAAGCCACACCCTGCGCCGCCTGGCTGCCATGATCCACCCCCACTGGTTCATCAACTTCGGCTTGAACTGGGCGAAGCACAACCGCGAGAAGCACATCAACTTCGACGGCCCACCCACCTACAAGGGTGAGGACAAGGAGGGACTGGTGCTCTATGCAAAGGAGTATCTCAAGTCGCATCCCGACATCAACTATTTCATGTTCGGCCACCGACACATCGACCTCGACATCTTCCTCCAACGCGATTGTCGCCTCATGATTCTGGGCGAATGGTACTCGAAATTCACCTATGCCGTGTTCGACGGCGAAAACATGTTCATGGACAACTACATCGAGGGGGAGACTGAACTCTAAGAGACCCCATTCGGCAACTTATTCAACTTTAGAAAGGTTTTTATGCAAGTTTTGTATAAAAACCTTTGTTGTTTGCATAGAAATCCGTATATTTGCAGAGTTTTTCACATACAAAAGTATTTTTAAGGTAAAAATATACAACTTTTATAATTACATGAGTGCAAAGAATTCACGATTAGACATGATTCGGCTCATCATCTCGAGTCAGGAAATCTGCAACCAAGACGAACTGCTCCGAGCTCTGGCCGCCGAAGGAATTGTCGTGACACAGGCCACCCTGTCGCGCGACCTCAAGCAAATGAAAGTAGCCAAAGCCACCAACGTATCGGGCAAGGCTGTGTATGTGCTGCCGCACAACGCAATGTACCAACGCGTGAAGGAGCACCGGCCCGTGCGCGAGATGATGCAGGTGGGCGGCTTCCTCTCGCTCCGTTTCTCCGGAAACATCGGCGTCATCAAGACCCGTCCAGGCTATGCCAGCAGCATCGCCTACGACATCGACAATACCATCATCCCCTCGATCATCGGAACCATTGCAGGCGACGACACCATCTTCATCGTTGTCGAGGAAGGCACATCGCGCGAAACCGTCCGCGAGGCGCTCTCCAGCATCATCCCCGTCTGAACCGCCCACAACTGAATAGTCCTGTATGTTGCGACTGAATCGCAACTCACGCAACTCACAATACGTATGGAAAAAGCAATCGAAGTGCTCGTCGCCGACCGCCAGCACGAACAATACATAGACCAAATCCTCGAGACCATCGCCGAGGCTGCCAAGGACCGCGGTACGGGTATCGCCAAACGTACACACGAATACCTGGCCACGAAAATGCGCGAAGCGAAGGCTGTCATCGCCCTCTGCGGCGACCGCTTCGCCGGTTTCAGCTACATCGAGACCTGGGGAAACAAGCAGTATGTCACCACATCCGGACTCATCGTCCACCCCGACTTCCGCCACCTCGGCGTGGCAAAGCGCATCAAGGACATGACCTTCTCGCTGGCCCGCACCCGTTGGCCCCACGCCAAGATATTCTCTCTCACGAGCGGTGCTGCCGTGATGACGATGAACACACAGCTCGGCTACCAGCCCGTCACCTTTGCCGACCTGACCGACGACGAGGCGTTCTGGCGCGGCTGCGAGGGCTGTTGCAATGTCGATGTGCTGCACCGCACCGGCCGCAAATACTGCATCTGCACCGCCATGCTCTACGACCCAGAGGAACATCTGCCGGCCAAGATTCCCGACGATGTCATCCAGCGTATCCGGAGAATAGATGCCCAAGCTCTCCCAACTGATCATCAATCATAAAACTATAAGACTCTACAATAAGAATGGAAACAAACAAGAAGAAAGTCGTCGTAGCCTTCAGCGGAGGCCTCGACACCAGCTACACGGTGATGTACCTCGCCCGTGAAAAGGGGTACGAAGTGCACGCTGCCTGCGCCAACACAGGCGGATTCAGTGCCGAACAGCTCAAGACGAACGAAGAGAACGCCTACAAGCTCGGTGCCACCAAGTATGTCACCCTCGACGTGACACAGGAATACTACGAGAAGTCGCTCCGCTACATGGTGTTCGGCAACGTGCTTCGCAACAACTGCTACCCCATCTCCGTCTCCTCCGAACGCATCTTCCAGGCCATCGCCATTGCCCGCTATGCCAAGGAAATCGGTGCATCGGCCATTGCTCACGGCTCGACTGGCGCCGGCAACGACCAGATCCGCTTCGACATGACCTTCCTCGTCATGGCACCAGGTGTGGAGATTATCACTTTGACCCGCGACGGCAACCTCTCGCGACAGGAAGAAATCGACTACCTGAACCAGCACGGCTTCGCTGCCGATTTTGCGAAGCTGAAATACTCATACAACGTGGGCATCTGGGGCACCAGCATCTGCGGCGGCGAACTGCTTGACTCTGCGCAGGGCCTGCCCGAGTCGGCCTATCTGAAGCACCCCACCAAGGAGGGTCCCGAACTGCTCAGCCTGACCTTCAAGAAGGGAGAGCTCACAGCAGTCAACGGCAAGGAGTACAGCGACAAGATTCAGGCCATCCAAGCAGTCGAGGCTATTGGCGCAGCCTATGCCATCGGTCGCGACTGCCACGTGGGCGACACCATCATCGGCATCAAGGGCCGCGTCGGTTTCGAGGCCGCAGCTCCCATGCTCATCATCGCCGCCCACCGTTTCCTGGAGAAGTACACACTCAGCAAGTGGCAGCAGTACTGGAAAGATCAGGTTGCCAACTGGTACGGTATGTTCCTGCACGAAAGCCAGTACCTCGAGCCCGTGATGCCCGACATCGAAGCCATGCTCCAGAGTTCGCAGCGCAACGTCAACGGCACCGTCACCCTCGAACTGCGTCCCTACTCGTTCCAGACCGTCGGTGTCGATTCGCCCGACGACCTCGTGAAGAACAAGCTCGGTGAATATGGCGAGACGGCCAAGGCATGGTCGTCGGAAGACGCCAAGGGATTCATCAAAGTCACATCCACTGCCCTGCGCGCCTACTATCTCGCACATCCCGATGAAGTACGTTAAGGTAGGCATTCTCGGTGCGGCGGGCTACACGGGCGGCGAGCTCATCCGGCTGTTGCTGAATCACCCGCAGGCCGAGATCGTATTCGCCAACTCGGAATCGAACGCCGGCAACCTCGTCAGCGACGTGCACAGCGGACTGCTGGGCGACACGGACCTGCGGTTCACGTCAGACATGCCTTTCTCCGAGGTCGATGTGCTCTTTTTCTGCTTCGGACATGGCAAGAGCGAGGCTTTTCTCAAAGAGCACGCCATCCCAGCCCACGTCAAGATTATCGACCTGGCGCAGGACTTCCGCATCGCACGCCCCGACCACGACTACGTCTATGGGCTGCCCGAAATCCACCGCGACCAGATTCGTCAGGCGCTTCATGTGGCCAACCCTGGCTGCTTCGCCACCTGCATCCAGCTCGGACTCCTTCCCCTGGCCCATGCCGGTCTGCTCAGCCACGACATCAGTGTCAACGCCATCACGGGCAGCACGGGGGCAGGTCAGAAACCCACTGCCACCACCCACTTTTCGTGGCGCAGCGGCAACATGTCGGTCTATAAGCTCTTCACACACCAGCATCTGCACGAAATCTGCCAGACGCTCAACCAACTGCGTCCCTCGCAGTCGCCACGCGTGGTCGATACGCTCGACGAAGGCTTTGACGCCGACGGCATCACTGTCGATTTCATTCCCTACCGCGGCGACTTCCCGCGAGGCATTTTCTGCACAGAAGTGGTGACGCTGGACCATCCAGCCGATGCTGCCGAGATGGCTGCCCTCTACCAGCGCTTCTATGCCGATGCCGCCTTCACGCACTATAGCAGCGCCCCACTCGACCTCAAGCAGGTGGTCGGCACCAACAAGGGCCTCGTCCATGTAGAGGTTTTCGGCCGCAAGCTCGTCATCACATCCGTCATCGACAACCTGCTCAAGGGCGCCGTCGGTCAGGCTGTCCAGAACATGAACCTCATGTGCGGCCTCGACGAAATGGCTGGACTCAAGCTTAAAGCCATTGCATTCTGAAGTTAAATACACAGATTATGAAACTTTTCGACGTATATCCCCTCTTCCCCATCACGATCGAGCGCGGACAAGGCTGCCACGTGTGGGACTCTGACGGTCAGGAATACCTGGACCTGTACGGCGGACATGCCGTCATCAGCATCGGACACTCGCATCCGCACTACATACAGAAGGTGAGTGAGCAGTTGCAGAAACTCGGGTTCTACAGCAACTCTGTGCAGAACCCCCTGCAGCAGCAACTCGCTGAGCGGCTGGGCCGTGCCTGCGGCTACGACAACTGGCAGCTGTTCCTCATCAACAGCGGTGCCGAGGCCAACGAGAATGCCCTCAAACTGGCCTCCTTCCACACAGGCCGCACCCGCATCCTCGCCCTCGAAAAGTCGTTCCACGGACGCACCTCGCTCGCCGTCGAAGCGACGAACAACCCCAAAATCATCGCACCCGTCAATGCCAACGGCCACGTCACCTACCTGCCGCTGAACGACCTCGACGCCTGGCAGCGTGAGCTCTCGAAGGGCGACGTCTGCGCCTGCATCGTCGAGTGCATCCAGGGTGTCGGCGGCATCCGTCTGCTCACGCCCGAGTTCTGGCAAGGTCTGCGCCGCCTCTGCACACAGTACGGTGCCGTCCTCATTGCCGACGAAATCCAATGCGGCTACGGACGCTCCGGACGTTTCTTTGCCCACCAGTGGCTGGGTGCCGCACCCGACCTCATCACCGTGGCCAAAGGCATCGCCAACGGTTTCCCGATGGGTGCCCTGCTCATCTCACCCGAGTTCCAGCCCGTCTATGGCCAGCTCGGCACCACCTTCGGCGGCAACCATCTCGCTTGTGCAGCCGCACTGGCCGTTCTCGACGTCATGGAGCAGGAGCGACTGGTGGAGAATGCCGACCGCGTCGGCTCGTACCTCATGCAGAAGCTCCGCGACCTGCACCTGCCGCACGTGGTCGAAGTGCGCGGTCGCGGCCTCATGATCGGCGTCGAACTCGACATACCCTACAAGGAGGTGCGCAACCGTCTTGTCCATGAGCAGCACTGCTTCACCGGCTGCAGCGGCACGACCACCCTGCGTCTGCTGCCGCCACTCTGCCTTAGTCTGTCGGACGCCGACGACTTCTGCCAACGACTGGCGAGCATACTGGGAAATTAAAATAACTGACCCACCCCCACCAGACCCACCCCACCAGACCCACCCCACCAGACCCACCCCCAAACCCCTCCCTTGTAGGGAGGGGAGTATATACAAAGTCCCCTGTAAACACTTGATGCTTACAGGGGATTCTTATTGATAGTCTTAGTAACCACTCCCCTCCCTACAAGGGAGGGGTTTGGGGGTGGGTCTGGTGGGGGTGGGTCTGGTGGGTCTCTTTAGAAGTGGATGGAGAAGGAGGCTCCGAGCACCCACTGATTCATATATTTGCGCGTGGTATAGCTCAGCGGACTGGCATCCTCGCCGAGCAGTTCGGCATAGGTCACCAGGTCGGGCATCGCCTCGTGCACAAAGCGGTTGGGGTCGTAGGTGAGCGTGAAGTTCTTGCGCGTGTGGTCGAAGTCGCAGAAAATCTTCCAGCAGAAATTGTTCTTGTAGGCGTATGTGAGGGACAGACCCGTACCGATGCTGGTCGAAGTGTTGCCCTTCACTTCCAGGTAGTCCCAGTTGACGTCGTAGTCCTTTCCGCCGTCCATCACGCCGTTGACCTGTGTCTGGTCTTCATCGACGACACCGTTCTTGATCACCACGTCGTAGTCCATCTTCTTGGTACGTCCCGTGACATGGGCGTCGATGTCGAGCGACTGCATGATGCTGCGTCCGACAAGCAGTTTCGTGCCCAGGGCAAAACGGGAGCCGAGCGGCAGGTTGAAGTACAGACCGGCGCTGCCCGAGAACTCGGTGAGGTGGTCGCTCTGGATGGTGAACTCCTTCGACTTGACGAGGTCACTCATCGTTGACCAGCCCATCCCAGTGGTGTATTCATCCAGTTCCTTCAGCTCCTTCATCACCTCGTCGGCATCGGTGTCGGCAATGTGAATCAGGTTGTTCCAGCCCTTCACCGGCGACGTGCGCACACGCAGACGTCCGCCCAGACCGACGTATTTGTTGAAGAAATAGGCGCCTTCGGCCTGTACCACGGTGGCAGTCGAGAAATCAAGACTCAGACTGGCGGGACCATCCAGACGGTCATCCACCACATTAAACTCGAAACTCTTGGACCCGAAGCCGATACCCATCGACACATCGAAGAACGACGGGTGTTCGCGGCCCAGGTCAACACGGTCGGTCAGGTCGCCGCGCAGCAAGTGGCGGTCCTTATAAATCAGGTCGCTCAGCGCGTAGGCCAGTTCGCCCGACAGGATACCGATGCCCGCACCCGAGAGCACGTCGCTCACCCAGTGGCGGTTGTTCAGCACGCGCATCACACCTGTGGCGGTGGCGATGCCGTAGCCTGCCACCGAGTACCAGGGCGAACGCGTCAGACCATATTCCTTGTGCAGGATGGTGGCACCGACAAACGACGTCGCCGTATGTCCCGAGGGCCATGAGTTGCGGGTCGAGCCGTCGGGACGCATCTCGCTGGCTGTGTATTTGATGCTGTTGACCAGGGCAGCCATGATACCGTAGGACATGGCCGAGCTGACGAGCAGGCGCTGCCAGTCGCTGCGACCCTCGACGCCGCCGATCTTCAGACCCAGCGTCAGGGCAGGACCGAAGTACTGCGTGTAGTCGTCGATCGACGACTTGAAGTTGGTGATCAGTCGTGTGTTGGCATGGCTGTTGTTGTAGTCCTGTCGGAAGGCATGCTTCTCGCTCTTGGCAATGATACCCGCAATGAACAGGGGCACGCCGACGAAGGTCATGTCGTCCATAAATTTGTAGTTCGGACGCAGCGGCTGGTCCTCTCCACTACCCCCTGCGAGCGAGGCGAGGTCGGTTTTCACTTTTAACTTTTCACTTTTAACTTCGCGGGGGTCCCCCGTGAGTGAATACTGCGGCTCCTGCACCTCGGCGATTTGGGCCTCGGTCATGAGCACGGGTTCGAGGTCGGGCGTCACGATAGCCAGTTCGTCTTGCGCCTGTGCAGCAAGTGCGCACATCAGGGCAAGCACACAGAGTTGTAGTTTCTTTTTCATCGTTTTGTCATAGATTTTTAACGTTAGGTGCAAATTTACGATAAAATAGTCAAAACGTAAGGGAATTTTGGATTTTTTTTTGAAAAACCGTAATTTTTTTTTCAACCGTTCGGCTGCCGGCGACCCGACAAATCGCCGTCTGCCCTGCACTTCGGCACGCTGTAAACCGCGGCATTCCCCCGATAATTCTCGGAGACAATGCCGACAGAAATGGGCTGAAGCGCCGAAAAAACTCAAAATATCAATGATATTTCTGAAAATCTCAATGAAATTTGTACAAATCTCAATGGAATTTCTAGGAATATCATTGATATTTTGAGTTTCTTCGGCCGTCTGTCCGACTTTCCTTTGCGGTGCCGGCGGGTTGGAGGGGCGCAGGGGCGCTGTTCACTGCCTGCACGAAAAAGGCTTGGGACGTGGTCCCAAGCCTTTTTCGGGGATGTTGTGTCGTTCTGACGGCCTGGTTATGTGTGTGGGGTGCCGTCACCACAAGTTGCCGTAGCTGTCGCGGTTGATGGAGTCGTCGATGGCTTCCCACTCGTCGCGCGAGGGTGCTAACGACTCGCCAGGGTCGCGGGGATGGATGGGATCGACCGTTCCGCCCGAGGCGGTGCTGGCTATGACGACGGTCGTCAGCAGATGGACGGCGGGGCTGACGGACTGCAGCGTGGGTCGGTGATATGCTTTCGACATGACGGAAGAGTGTTATGAGCCTCCCCCCCGTCCCCCTCCGAGAGAGGGGGAGACTGTCCCTCTTTGGGAGGGGATGGGGAGAACGATGTACTTGATGCTTCAACGTGGTGGACTATCGGACGAGGACTTTCTTGCCATCGACGATGTAGATACCCTTCTGGATGCGCCCGACGCCCGATGCTGAACGCCCGACGAGGCGGCCCTGCAGGTCATAGACAGCATCGTCCTTTTCCACTTTCAACCCTTCATTTTCCACGCCCTCTATGCCTGTGGCTTCACCGTCGTCGAAAATCCAGCGCAAGGGTGCGCTGCTGTCGGCCAGCTTTTCGACGCTGGCGGTGGGCAGCTGCAGATAGGCTTTTCCGCCGTCGAGTATGCCTCCGGCCGAGATGCTCCAGTTGACAGTCTCGTCAGGCAGGACGCCGAGGATGAAGTTGGTGTAGCCGCCGGTGGTGGCATCGACCTGTGTCGGTTCGGTCACACCCACCAGCAGGTTGGCCCACCACATGTCGGTTTTCTGCACGGGAACGGTGTAGTCGCCTTCGGCTCCGAGCAGCACGATGCCGGTGCCGCCCTGCACGTGGTCGGCACGTGTGAGGGTGATGGCGTTTTCGCTGGGCGAGAATCCGGAGACTACGTAGCAGCGGAGGTCGTCGGTGCGGCCGGTGAAGTCGAGGTCGTAGGGCGAGCAGTAGGACATGATGCCGTAACGGTTCATGGCAATCTCGATTTCGGTCGGGTCTTCATCAGGCGTGCTGTCCTTGAATCCGATGCCGCGGATGAGGGGCGAGTAGCCGTTGTTCTTGTAGCTGACGGTGTGTACGCCCTGGATGCCTTCGGGCAGTTGCACCTCGAACACTTCGTAGGTGGTCATCACGCGTCCGATGGCGGTGCCGGGCAGGGTGGCGATGTGCTGGCCGTTGAGCACGACGGAGGCTGGATCACCATCGATGAGGGTGGTGTTGTCAAGCCACAGGTCGATGGAGTTGGAGGCGGTGAGGTTCGACGTGCCGCTGTTGCCGTAGAGACTGGCTCCGTCGTATTGGATGTAGAAATAGGCTACATCGTACTTTCCTTCGCCAAAATCGACGTCGCCGACCACGGCTGCACGGTCTTTCCAGTCGCCCAGACGACACTGGGTCGGGTCGCTGCCGTCGTACTGGCACGAGGTCTTGTAGCCCTGGAACGTTCCCTTGTCGGCCCACTGGCTGACGGGGATGTAGAGGTCGGCAGTCGTCGTGCTGAGGGCCTCGTCGTCGTAGGCGGGGAGTCCGTTGTCAGGATCGACGGCACGGACGAGCTGGACATCGGACACACGCAGCTCGTAATTGCCCGTCTTGAAGTCGGCACACCATCCGAGGTAGATGTCGGAAGGCTCGTCGAGGGTGAACTCGATGCCCCACCAACCGGTGTGGGCATTGACAGCCATGTTGATGTATTGGCAGTCGGCGAGCGTGGTGACGGTCGATGTGGTGGGCAGGGTCTTGGCAACGAACATATAGGTGGTGCCGTCGTCCATACCGTAGCAGCTGGTGGCGTAGGCATTGAAGGCGTAACGTCCGGCGGGCAGGGTGATGTGTCGATAGACTTTGGAGTCGCTTCCCACGAAGCCGTTGTACCATTGGTCCATGTTGATTTCGCACATGCCGTTGTAAGCGTCGGCTCCGTTGTTGATGCCGTCGCTACCCATGTCGATGCCCAGGTTCTCGACGGTCCAGTGCTTCAGGCTGCCATAGCGCTTGTACTGTCCGCCGACCATCTCGTCGGTGCGTGCAAAGTTGCGGGCTTCGACCAGATACTTGACGGTGATGTCGCGCTGCTGCAGGCCGTAGTCGGCTGCAAAGTTGACCTTGGTCTGTCCGAGCGACTTCATCATCTGGTCGGCCACGGTCTTGCTGGTACGCATCACCTTGGTGCGGTTGTAGAGGGTGGGACAGGTGGTGGCGTGTGCCTGTGCCAGCTGTTCGAGCTGGAACCATGCTGTGTTGTAGTCCTCGACATATTTCTTCACATTGCCCGTAGCCTTCGACTGATGGATGGCTGCGGCATAGGAGACGTCGCGGAAAATACGGAACATATAGTAGCCATAGGCACAGGTGACTTTGACCACTTCGTTCAGATGCTCGTCCGAGCTGCTGAACTGCTCCGACAGTTGGAGGATGTCCTGCCAGTCGGCTACAGCCTCGTCGCGCTCCTGCAGCACGACCGCAGTCTTGGCTGCTTCGGGCATGGTGGGGAAGGTGATGTACTCGTCGCGCACCCACATGTTGTAGATGTCGTCGGGATGCTCAGCGCTCCGCAGCCCGCGAAGCACGGCGTGTTCGCTCTTGAGGGCGATGTTGCGGAAGATTTCGGCATTGGCAGCATCGAGTCCGAGGCGTGTGGTGCAGTAGTCGCTGAAGATCTGCTCCTCGCTCTGCTCGGGATGGAGCGCCCACTGGGCCATGACCCATGCGTTGAGGTCGCACCACAGCTCGTCCTTGATGTAGGGGCCTTCCCACCCGCCGCCGCGGGTCCAGGTCCACACGCCCGACAAGAGTCCGCTCTCATAGACATCGCGCAGGCACCAATCCAGTCCGGCGTCGCGACGGGCGGCATCCTCTTCGAAGCCGTCGATCACACCGCGCGCCACATAGTTGGGAAATGCACCCTTGCCTTCGTATTCGCGGGCACACTGCACCTCGACCACTTGCTGGTGCTGTCCCTGTCCGAGCACCTTGCTGAAGGGGTCGCCACGATGGAAGTCGCCTTCGCAGTGCTTCACGCCCAGGTAGAGATTCTCGTGCGGCTCGACGCTGCTCGACACCTGGTTATACAGGCTGAGGTCCTCGTCGAACGACATCCAGGTGCGGAAGATGATTTTCTTGTTCAGACCCTCGCACACCACCTCGCGCAGCAGTTGCATGAGCGGGATGATGCAGTTCTGGGCACTGGTCTTGTTCTGAATGCTGCCCTGATGATAGGGGGCATCCTGCAGGTAGGTCTCGCCGATGCGCACCACAAGTCCGTCGAGCTGGGGGAACTGTTCGAAACACTGCGTCATCTGATAGCGCAGAATCTCCTGCGTCGTTTCGTCGAGCGGATTTCCAAAAGTGCTGCCGATGCCCTTGAGCGACACCAGACGCTTGGGAAGCAACACGAGGTCGCACATGGCATAGACGTCGATGTTGTTGGCCTCACATTCGTCGTAGAGCGTGTTGAGACGTGCGGCCTTGGCCTCGACCCACTGACGCTCGGCACTGCCTGCGGGCAGGACCTGCGGGTCGTAGTCGTCCCAGTCGATGGCCAGCGTGGGCGAATCGAAGAGGTAGAAACACTTGGCGTTGTAGCCCATCGCGGCCAACGTGGCGGGATTGTTGTACTGGCTGTCGTACTGGGTTTCGCCCGGATTGTGGTGCACCATGTCCATCACGAGGTGCAGGTCGCGGCGGCCAGCCTTTTCATCCACCGAGGCACGGGCGGCTACCAGCGCGTCGAGCAACTGGTCGGTAGCGGCCTGCACAGCCGTATTCTCGCTGCTGGCATCGACGGTCATGGCCTGTGTGAGCGCGGTCTCCAGGGCTGTACGCACTGCGCTGTCCATGTTTTTCTGAACCAGAGCCTGCCCTTCGACCACGTGCTGACGGAGGAAGTCGATGAACTCCTGCGCATCGTAACCACGATAGCTGATGCGGAAGTCGTCGGCCTTGAACCATCCAGCACCAGTGGTCGATCGGCTGCCGTCGCTCAGCATATTGCCGGATTTCACGCCGAGCGTGAGTGCCTGACCTTCGTACAGAAGGATGTCAAGCGTCAAGTCTTCCAGCTGTTTGTCGCCCGATGTGGGTGTATGTCCCTGAAACGAAGCTATCTCCGACGCGTCGATATTCTTCCCATACATGCTCTTCGAACCGAAATAGCATGAGTAGCGGTTGGCGAAGAGCCGCTGGTTGGACACCATGCCCGCATTGTTCATCATCTTGCACGACACGACATAGTGGCCGGCAGGCAGTCCTTCGACCGTCTGCGACATTTCAAACTCGTCGGGCATGGGTACCGAACGATACCAGCACAGGGCGTTTCCGTCGCGGTTCGTTCCGTCGTTGCTGATGCCATAACTGTTGCCCGAGAGCGCACCTGTGCGTGTCCAGCCCCAAGGGTCTCCACGCCAAGTCGCTGTCCAGGCCACACCTTCGGCGGTGTATTCAAAACTCGGATTGACGAGCCGTGAAGTATAAGAAACCTCGCCCGAAGCCTCGGCCAGGAGTTCCAGCATGAAATTGTCAACACCGACAATCTGCTCTTTTTGGGTGACCGTATGTGAAATGCTGAAACCGACCTCGAGCGTGGTCTCTTCCAACAGTTCAAACTCCACCTGCACGCGGTTCCAGCCAGCGGCATCGCTTTTGGTCGAAGAACTCGGACAGGCTGTCGAGTTAGAGCCGGCAAACAGGCTGGCCGTATTGGTGCTCGAGGCATTGTACTGCAGCATGTCGGCACTCAGTCGCCATGTTCCTGCAGGCAGCGTAATGGTTTGGTAGATGCGGAAACGAGGCGAACTGATGCGTTTATAACTGAGACGTGCCCAATAGGTCTTGTTGCCACGTGTCGTCGGGTCAATCATCGTAAAACTGCTCGTAATCAGGTTGGCATACAAGTCGGACGTGGTCAGTGCCGTCAGGTCGTCGCTGTTCTTCGCCCAATCAACACTCCAGCCCTCTGGCTGGTAGATGGCACGGTCGGAGGCTGGCTGATCCGTGTGAATGGCATAACTGCCCTCGAAGCCAGGATTGGCCAAATACTGCGCTGTAACATCCGTCTGGGCATAGCCCGAAAGACAGGCAGCCCACAACAGAGCCGTTGCGAGCATACACTTCAATGAAAGTGTTTTTTTCATCATAAATAACAGAATTAGATGTGTAAAAAAAACAAGAGATGCAATGATGTTGCGATACTTATTGTCTGCTGTTCCAAAAACAGCCCAGCCCACCCGAAGGGCGGATATACTTCCAAGCGCTTGGAAGTTTTACGCTAAGCGCTTGGAGTATATTTCGAAGCATATCTGACTTGGAAACGATGTGCTGCGCGTCGGGGGGACTGGCCGGCTACCATAGTCCCCCGATCCACAGATTTTCGTTAGCCATTTCTTCGCGGATTTTGACGTCTGCCTCAGTGGGTACGTCCCCTGTGCCGGGTTTGATTTCATCGCTCGAGAGGGTTTGCAGGAGGAGTACAGACTGACAGACCGTGTCGCAGACAATCGGTCGGTGGTAGGGTTTGGGCGTATTCATCTGACAAAGACTTTTTTGCCGTTGAGAATGTACAAGCCTTTGGATAACTGCCCGTTGACACGGCGTCCTGTCAGGTCGAAGGCTTCTCTTGCCCTGTCGGAGACGATCGGGGTGAGGCTGCTGACGGCTGTGGGCTGTTCGTCGGGACAGATGTTAAGGGTCTTCACGCTGCTGGGATCGGCTGGTGTGAACCAGGCACGGAAGGCGTTGATGTTGACGGGGGTGTCGGCGGGTGCCTGGTAGAACTGGCTGTCGGACACGAAGAAACTGCCGACGGGGACGTTCTGCTTCTGCATGTTGCCGACGAACGTGATGTTCTCGTCACCGGTTTCGTGAACGGTGGGGTCGAGACGGACGTCGGTGACGGTCCATCGGGTGACGTCGTCCTCGCCTTCGGGTCGCACGATGTAGGGCAGTCCTGCTTCGACAGCGGCTGCCTCGACAAACTGGATGTTGATGCTTTCGCCACTGACTGACGAGGATTCGAAGCGACGGACGCTCCATCCGTCAGGGATTTCCATCGAGAAAGGAACGCAGAAAGTGTTCCATTGGCCTGCCTTGAGCGTACGGTTAACGCTGACGTCGGCAAGGGCACGGGCGACAGGGGGTGTGGTGGAGGTTTCGTCGAGGGTGATGTAGTCCTTGAGCAGGGCAAGTTGCACGTTCTTCACACGCATTTCTTTCTGGGCGCTGCCTTGGGTGAGATTGACCTGCCAGCCAAGATAGACATCGGCGGGGGAGTCAAGGGTAAAGATGAGGTAGTATTTCTCGTCGCGGTTGTTGGCATCTTCGATGGGCACGTCGTTGATTTCTTTCCATGCGAGTGTAGTGGCATCGGTAGGAATGTCGGCGGTGGCACCAGGCTTGGCGGTGGCAGCGAAGACGTAGGCTTGGTCGGGCATACGATAGGTGGTCTGGTAGGCGCTGCCAAAGTAATAGGTGCCTGCGTCGAGGTGGACAAGTCGATAGATACGGGCCTGTGTGGCATCGCCCGTGTTGCTGCCGAGGTCGTCCCAGATGCCGAGCGAGAGGCAGGAATAGCCTGGATAGCGGTCGATGCCGGCGCGACGTCCCTGTCCAGAAGGTATGCTGTAGTTCTCGACGGTCCAGTTGACAGGTGCTCCATAGCGGCTGCCAGCGTCGCCTGCTGCCATGTTGACGGCGAAGTTGTCAGCCTCGATGAGTTGGTCGGTCGTCAAATCAATATAGTTGTCGTAGCGGCGCAGGGTGAGGTTTTGGGCACGAAACTCCTGTGTCTTGGACCCCTGTGTAAGGTCAACTTGCCAGCCGAGGCAGATTTCCTGAGACTCAGTCAGGGTAAAAGTGAGTCCGTACCAAGTGGTCTTGTTGCCGTCGGGCACGTTCTTCATCTGGTAGCAGGCGATGGACTGTGTGGGAATGTCGGCGGTGTTGTTCAGTCCGGACGAGACAAAGCAATAGGCAGCATCGTTGGAGTTGATGCCGTAGGTGTCTTCATACTGTGCACCGAAATAGTAGGTTCCCGGATCGAGCGTAATCGTGCGGTAGATGCGGGCGTTCTTGCTGTCGCCGCTGTTGCTGCCGAGGTCGTTCCAGATGCCGAGCGAAAGACAGGAGTAGCCTGGGTAGCGGTCGATGCCTCGACGGGTGTTCGAGATGTTGTAGTTTTCGACAGTCCAGTGGACGGGTGTGCCGTAGCGACTGCCATTGGCGGTGTAGGCGAACCTGCAGGCCTCAACAAGTTCGCCTGTCGTAAAATCCACATATCCCACTGGGCTGGGCTGTGTGGGGTCTTGCAGTATCTCAACCTGACTGCCACGCTGGATGAGCCGAACGGCCTGAACACGGAATTCCTGCGTGCCGCTGCCTCGGGTGAGGTCTATCTGCCAGCCAAGCACGATGGTCTGCTCGCTGTCGAGGGTGAACTCAAGGCCGTAGAACTGGCCGTCCTTGCCTGTGGCCTGATTGATAGGATAGTAGGCGATGGACTGGGCAGGGATGTCTGCTGTGTTGTCGATGACGCTCGTGGCTGCAAACATGTAGGCTTGGTCGTTGATTTGATAGTCCTGGTCGTAGGTGGCTGCAAAGAAATAGGTACCTGCGGGCAGAGTTACGCTGCGAAAGATGCGGGCATGGGTGAGGTCGCTGGTCGTAGCAGCATCTTCACCATCCCAAAGTCCCATCATCAGGCATCGGGTACCGGGATAGTTGTCGATGCCGTTCTTGGTTCCGTTGCCTGTATTATGCTGAGGTACGGTGAAGTTCTCGACGGTCCAGTTGACAGGTGAACCAAAACGGCTGCCCATGTTGGTAGCGCTGAAGTTGCTGGCTTCGAGCAGATGGACGAGGGTGAGGTTCTTGCCTTGTGTGCCGAGGTTTCCTCCGGGTACTTTTCCGTTTTTCAGAAAATCAGCATAGGCGGTGCGGAGGGTTTCAAAGGCTTCTGTGACTGAAGCCTCGTCGGCATCGGTAGTGACGGACTTTGCAGCTTCAGAGGCTTCGAGCAGGGTGGCAACTGAGGCAGCGGTGTACTTGCCAGTGCTAGTTCCTACCATCGAGGGGTCGTTGGCTTGCGTCTCAACAAGCTGGATGAGCTGCTGAAGGGTGTCGTACAGGCTGACATCCTCGTCGAAGGTGATTTCGAAGACGGGAGCGATGGGGTTGGGATGCGTGGCTGGCACGTTGACCGTCAGTCCGTCAGCGTTGTGCGTGAAGGCGACGTCGCCATAGCCGAGCAGCTTCACGCTCTTGACCTTTCCGCTGTAGGAGGCTGCGGTGATGCCGAACGCCTTGAAGGTGAAGTCGCCTGCGGTGGGCCACTGCATGATGGTGGCATAGACGGTACCTTGCTTCTCGACGTAGCGAACGTCCTCAGCGGTGTAGTTGAAGCCTTCGTTGAAGCCCTGTGCGTTGAGCGGATTGACGGCTTCGGCGAGGGGTCCTTCGCCAAAGGTTTTCCACGGACGTGTGCCGTAGATGCTCTCTTTGTTAATGTCCATCCAGGCCTTGATGTCGAGGACGACGGCGCGTTCCTTCTCGTCGATGGTGCCGTTGCCACGGACAGGAATGCTGAGCAAGAGGTTTCCGTTCTTCGACACGACATCGACGAGCATACGGATGACGGTGCCGGCGGACTTGTAGCCGTTGCGGTCATAGACGCCTCGGTCGTAGTGCCAAGAACCGATGCAGGTGCAGGTTTGCCAGGGCAGGTCTTGGCAACGGTCGGGGATGCCGCGCTCAACGTCCCAGAGCAGACGCTGCTTCTGGTCGTCGTTGAGTATCTTTCCCATCACGACGACGTCCTGCTGGCCGCCGTTGGCATTGGCACTCTGATTGTAGTAGTGGGCGAGGATGTTATAGCCGATCTGATTGTCGCAATAGTAGAAAGGAAGCACCGAGTCGTCGAAGTAGATGGCACGGGGATGGTACTTATCAATACATTGCAGGACGCGGTTCTGGAACTTCTGCTTGTAGGCTGCGCTGGGCTGACTGGCTCCGTTGCCCCAGTTCCACTGGCTGTGGATGGCACCCACGTCCTGCCAGTTGGTGCTGTGGGCGTGCTGCTGGGCATAGAGTTCCTGGGGGTCGTAGCCTTCCCACCACTGCCCTGCTCCGTCGGCCTTGGTGAGATTTCCGTCGTAGGCCTGTGAGCCTTCGAGCCATGTCCAGGCATGACTGGCATGGATGGAGATGCCGAGCGGCAGGCCGTACTTCGCGCAGGCCGCTGCCCATTCGCCCACAATGTCGCGCTTCGGGCCGATGTTCACCGAGTTCCACTCCTGATAGGGGCTGTCCCACAGGTCGAAGTTGTCGTGGTGGTTGCCCAGCGTCATGAAATATTTGGCGCCGGCACTGGCATAGAGTTGGATGAGTTCGTCGGGATTCCACTGCTCGGCCTTCCAGTCGCGAATGAGTTCCTTCAGGCCATAGACCGAGGGGTCGCCGAAATGGCTGACGTGGTAGTTGTACTGCCACTGGCCGGGGAAGTACATGTGGCGGGCATACCAGTCGCCGGCCTCGGCCTGGCACTGCGGACCCCAGTGGGCCCACAAACCAAATTTTGCATCGCGGAACCACTCGGGACATTGCCAACCGGCAAGGCTTTCCCAGTTGGGCTCGAACGGACCTTCGGCCACACTGACGTCGGTCAGTGTCTGCGCTTGTGTGCTGAGCCATGTCGATGTCAACAGCGTCAGCAAGAATAATTTTGCCTTCATGTTACGGTATAATCTGTTTTTTGTAGTTAGGAAATAGTCAATGCAAAGCAACAAATATTTCCACACACTTACAAGATGTCAGGGCGAAAAAAGGCGAAATTGGTCGATATAATGACGATAAAAGTCGATTTAGTGCTAAATTGTCGCCAAAAAATTGGCTGAACTGACGGAAAATGACTACATTTGCGGCATGGAAAAACTGCTAAACTTCGACTTTCAGCTCCTCAACCAAGGTTTCTCGAAACTGGATGCCACGTGGAACTTCGGTCCCATCTGCAGCAGCTTCACCCGCATCTACTACGTCAGCGAGGGCGAAGGATGGGTCACGATGGAAGGCCGGCGCCACCGGCTCACGCCAGGCCATCTGTATCTCATCCCTGCCTTTGCCAGCCACTACGACCACAGCAGCGGACCCTTCGTCCACTACTATATCCATTGCTTCGACCAGACAAAGCAGGTCATCAATTACTACAAACAGCTGAAGTTCCCCTTCGAGGTCGCAGCCACCGACCACGACATCCACAGCATCCATCGGCTCAGTCGGTTGTGCCCCGACATCCCACTCTACGACAACAATCCGAACTCGTACGACAACAATCCTTCGCTGCTCAAGTCCATCCGACACTTCCAGGCATTGCCGCCAGGCGTTCGCATCGAAGTGAACGGCATCCTGCTGCAACTGATTTCCCACTTTTTCAACAAGGCGGAGCAGAAATACAAGGTCAGCGACAACCGCATCATCAAGAGTCTGTACACGATCGAGCAGAATCTGACCTCCCCTGTCTCGCTCGACCATCTGGCAGCCGAAGCAGCGCTGTCGAAGGACGCCTTCATCCGTCTGTTCCGACGTCAGACAGGGCATACACCCATCGACTACATCATGCGGCAACGCATCCAGCGTGCACAAATCATGATGGTGGAGGGACAGCGCAGTGTGCAGAAAGTGGCTCGGCTGATGGGCTACGACAATGTCAGCTACTTCGGCCGTTTGTTCAAGAAAGTGACCGACATGAGTCCCATGGAGTTCATCCGGCAAAATAGGTAATTGGACGTGAAGTGTGAAGTGTGAAGCGTGAAGTGACGACTGATGACATCGCTTTACACTTCACGCTTTAGGTATATAAATAACGCTTGATGTTTCGCTTCGGCGTCTTTTCGAACTCCTCGTCGCGGGGTTCGAGCGCGGAGAGATGATAGAACGAAGGAAGCATCTTGTTGACGTGACAGCGGTAGCGGTCGAGCGAGTCGAGGAAGTCCTGGCGCGTCATGCCGTGGTGTTGCAGGGTTTCGTCGGAGGTATAGACCAGCCCGATGAGTTTCTGTTCGCGCTGAACGACCACACATTCGTCGATGAGCGCATGGCTGGTGAGTTTTTCTTCAATTTCTTCGGGGTAGATGTTCTGCCCGTTCGAGCCGAGCAGCATGTTCTTGGCGCGACCACGAATGAAGACGTTGCCCTGCGCATCCTTCGTGCCGAGGTCGCCGGTGTGGAGCCAGCCGTCGGCATCGATGGCCTCGGCTGTGGCCTCGGGATTGTTGTAATAGCCAATCATGACGTTGGTACCGCGCGTCACGATTTCGCCAGGAATGCGCTCAGGGTCGGCCGACAGCACCTCGACCTCCATGCGCGGAGCGGGACGTCCACACGAACCTTTGGCAAAGCTGTGCCAGTCGGAGTAGCAGATGATGGGTGCACACTCTGTCATGCCGTAGCCGACGGTGTAGGGGAACTTTATCTTCTTAAGGAAATCCTCGACCTCGCTGCTGAAGGCGGCACCGCCCACAATCACCTCATAGACATCGCCGCCGAAGGCCTGCTCCAGCCCTTTGCGGATTTTCCGATAGATGAAGTTGCGCACGATGGGCAGCATGAGCAGGCTGCGCATCTGGACGGCTCGGATGATGGGGAAGACCTTGTTTTGGACAATCTTCTCGATGATGAGCGGCACGGCGATGACGATGCGTGGCTTCACCTCGGCGAATGCCTTGAGGATGACCGAGGGACTGGGGGCCTTGGTGAGGTAGAACATGTGGCTGCCGATGCAGAAGGCGTACATGAATTCGTACGCAAAGCCGTACATGTGGGCCAGCGGCAGGAGCGAGACGAAGCAGCTGCGCGGTTTCAGTCCCAGCACTTCGTCAGCAAAAACCGTGTTCGACCAGATGGCGCGGTAGGGAACCATGACTCCCTTCGAGTGGCCCGTCGATCCGCTGGTGTAGCTCAGCAGAGCGAGGTCGTCGGGCTGGTCGTCGAAATAGTGGACATCGGCTTGTGCGAACGGCTGGTCGTAGTCGCAGGTGCCGATGGTGTTCAGGTCGATGTGCAGGCCTGTGTACTCGGCTTTCTTGCACGTCGCCTCGCTGCAAATCAGAAGTTTCGTTCCGCTATGTTCGAGAATGTTTCTGATCTGTTCGCCATTGAAGTCGTGCAGGATCGGAACGACCACGGCACCATAGGTGAACGCCGCAAAGAATGCCACGCCCCATCGGCTGCAGCCCTTGTCACAGAGGGCGATGCGGTCGCGCGGTGCAATTCCCATGTCGCGAAACTGGCCATGCAGCCGGGCAATCTCGCGTGCCACGTCATGATAGGTGAAGTGTACGTCGGTGCCATAGTCTGTAAACGCCGGATAGTCCCAGTGCTCACGGAGCGCACGCTCCACAATCCGCATCATCGACTGCGACTGGTGCAGATATTCTACCGTCTGTCCAACATTGCTCATACGTCTCAGTTTTGTGCAAAGATACAAAGATTTAACAAAACTGCAACAAACTTTCATGGTAATTTTGCACTTTCTGGCAAAAAATGTGCAAAACACTGATGACTATTGCTCCCTGAACGACAAAAAAAAGTGAGGCGCACAGGATTTATGTGTCCTGTGCGCCATCAACTAAGGCAGAGCACTGCCAGTGAATCAGTACATCTCCGTGCGTCCCGTCGTGATGTCCTGCGAGGGACTTTCGGGGTAGGTGTCGAGAATGCGCATCACCCGTTCGCTCATGAATGGATGGATGCGGTCGAAGGGTACGACGAAGCTCGGCGTGCCGCAGCTGTACGATGCCACTTCGTACTCACCGTAGTAGAACTCGATGCCACCCTCGCGCACACAGGGATCAGTGTTGGGCAGGGGAATGTGGTAGATGTCGTTTCCCTCTGGCAGGAAGACGATATCGGCAAGTTCTTCGTCCGTTTCCACTTCAAGATAAGCCTTCAGCCCCTCGCGAAGGATGGCCTGGAACTCCTCGGTGTCGGCACCACGCACGTCGGCCCACGTCAGACGTGTGCCATCCTGCTTGAAGAATGTCGTGCCGTAGCTGCCCTCAATGCCGTGGGCAGCCCCTGAGTTGTAGAGGAAGAAGGTGTAGCCGTAGGTCACAAAATCGTCGTTCTGCCACTCCAGCTTCAGCGATGTGCGGTCCTCGTTGGGAATGTTGAACATACCATCAGCTTCGGGGTCGCTCTCGTCCACCTCTATGTCGGCACGCATCTCATTGAAGGCATCGACCAGGGCATCGGAACTCTGCTTATGAACGAAGTCAACAAAAGCCTGTCCGTCGGCCACGTCGCCGGTGTAGCCCTCGCTCTGCAACTGGATGATCCATGCGCGGATGCTATCGACGAGCACCTGGGGCCCGCCTGTGGGATAGTCAATCTCGACCTCGGTCACGGCACCCGGGAGTGAGTCGCTGGCCGAGAAGGTCTGGGTGGTAAATTCACCGTTTGTTTTGTTTTGCTGGCAACTTGTCAGAAGGGCAAAGGCCACAACTGCGAAGGCCACGAGAATGATTTTTCCTTTCATAAGTTAGCTGTTTTTAAGTGAGTGATTCGGGTTTTTCTGTGGCAAAGTTAATTTTTTTTGCTCTTGTAACCAATTATTTGCAGTGTTTTTTTTAACTTTGCCACTATAAAAAGTATTCACCTATATACATAATAAGGTATGTCCCGAATCGCACTACTCCTGTTTTTCGCTTTTCAATTTTCACTGTCCACCTTCGCCCAGCAGGGACTCGATGTCAACGGGGTGCGCGACCTCACACTCGACTCGCTGGACCGAGCCAACCAAGTGCGACCCGTCAGCGGCAGCAGTCGGCGCGGCAACCACCCCGTACTCTTCCTCGTCGGCAACTCGACCATGCGCAACGGCACGCTGGGCAACGGCAACAACGGCCAGTGGGGCTGGGGATATTTCTGCCATGAATGGTTCGATGCCGACCGCGTGACGGTGGAGAACCATGCACTGGGCGGCACGTCGCCCCGCACCTTCTACCGTCAGCTTTGGCCCGCGGTGCTCAAGGGCATCCAGCCTGGCGATTTCGTCGTGCTCGAACTCGGGCACAACGACAACGGACCCGTCGATGAAGGTCGCGCTCGCAGCAGCATCAAGCCCGCCCTGGGGCACGACTCGCTCCTCGTCACCATCAAGGAAACGGGCCGTCAGGAGGTAGTCTATACCTTCGGAGGATACATCCGCCGCTTCGTGAGCGAGATTCGCGAGAAGGGTGCCACCCCCATCCTGCTCACGCTCACGCCCCGCAACGCCTACACCGACGAGGCTCGCACCGTCATCGACCGCAAACTCACCACCTTCACGCCCTGGATTCGTGCCTTGGCCGACGAGCTTCACACCCCTCTGATTGACCTCAACGACCTCAGTGCGACGAAGTTGGAGAAGTTCGGCACCTGGAAAGCCGACTACCACTTCTTCGGCGACAAAATCCACTCGTCGGCCTTCGGTGCCCGCATGAACGCAGCCTCCTTTGCCGAAGGCCTCGAACAGTGCACCGACCCGCAGGTGTTCGCCCTGCAACAGGCCTTGCGCCAGGACAAGCTCCACCCCGCCTCACTCAAAGGTGCCGCAGGTAGCGACGCTGACGCAAGCAAAAAGAAGAAGTCGAAGCGCCCCACCGTCTTCCTCACCGGTGACTCCACCGTGAAGAACAACGACTCGGACGAAGACGGCATGTGGGGCTGGGGAGCCGTCGCTTACGAGGTGTTCGACTCCACCCGATGCACGGTCTTCAATGCAGCCAAAGCCGGACGCTCCACCCGCACCTTCCTCGAGGAAGGTCGCTGGGACGCAGTCTATCATTCCATCGAGCCTGGCGACTACGTGCTCATACAGTTCGGCCACAACGACATCGGCTCCATCGACTCGCAGAAGGAGCGCGGCACCATCGCCTCGGCTGCCGACACCTGTCATGTCTATAAGCTGCAGTCGAACGGCCAGTTCCGCGTCATCTACTCATTCGGCTGGTACCTCAAGAAGTTCATCGGCGATGTGCGCGAACGAGGCGGCATCCCCGTGCTCGTCAGCCTCACCCCGCGCAACGAATGGCCGCACGGCAAGATCGAACGCCGCAACGACAGCTATGGCCGCTGGTACAGGCAGGTGGTCGAAGAGACCGGCGTGGAGTTCATCGACCTGCACAACCTATCTGCCGACCGTCTGGACAAGATGGGAAAGGAGAAAGCCGCAGCCATGTTCAACCGCGACCACACCCACTCCTCGCTGGCAGGGGCACGCCACACCGCCCGCTGCATCGCCCAAGGCATCAAAAAGAACAAGTCGCCCCTGCGCCGACTGCTCAAATAAATTCAATATGTCTAACCCTATCAACCCTTTGACACATGAAGACAAAAGCACTGACCTTGCTGCTCGCCATGGCAGCCATCACCTGGAGTTGCTCCAATGCACAGAACCAGAACAAAAACACCGCCGCCACCACCACCGAAGCCGGTGCTCCCGACGAGGCTGACGGACGCATCGCGGCTGGCGAAACCACCGACGACCCAGAATACTGCGCCGACGAAATCGAAGACTGTGAGTGCGGCGAAGGCGAAGACTTCGTACCCGTCAAGTTCAAAGGCGACAAACCCACCATCCTCGATTTTGCCCGTGCCTACCTCAACATCGAAGGCATGGGCGAAGGCTACGGCAACCTGCGCTCCGCCCTCGAACGCTACGACAAGGGCAAGAATCCGGAATACGGCGAACTCATCGTCGATAAGGCCAACGGATATATCAGCAACACCGTTGACTGGTCGAAGGTGGACGCCGACAACGACGCGGTCAGCATCAACGAGATGTGCTACTGGAACTGCAAGGACGGGCGCCACAAGATCTTTGCCAGCAACGTCAAGGGAATGTCCGAGGGCAAATACTACGAGACCGAAGTCACGGGCGTCAACTTCCTCTGCTACGACAGCAAGACCAAGACGATGGAGTGGTACAGTGCCGATCAGCTCGGTGCACTCGTCACAGCTCCCGACCTGTGCTGGCCTGCGCAGGACATCGAAAACAACAACCTCAGCGGCGAGGACTGGATGCGCTACGCCCCAGTCTATACCCTGCCCCGCACCGGCAAGACCATCAAGGTCGAAGTCGCCGACCCGACCCTCCCTGCCTCGAAGCGCCGTTCGTGCGAACTCACCTGGAACGGCGAAGGCTTCACGAAGAAATTCAGCAAATAAACCACACATCGTATGAAGACAAGATTCATGACCGTGCTGCTCCTCACGGCAGCCATCGCCTGGAGCTGCGGCAATGCGCAGAACCAGAAGGAAACCAATGTTGAGAACCCCGACTCGGTGGCTCCCACCGACACCGAAGAAGAAGAGCTCTGGGGCGACGGCGAACACTGCGACGACGAAGACCCAGAAATCATCCCCGTACAGTTCGTCGGCGAGCAACCCACCATCGTCGACTTCGCCCGCGCCTACATCGCGTCCGACGACCGAGGCGAAAACTACGTCCTGCTGGCCGATGCCCTGAGTCGCTACGAAAAAGGACAGAAGCCTGCAAAGGGCGAACTCACCGTCGATAAGGCCAACGGCTACCTCAGCTTCAACGGTCAGTGGCGCGACCTGCACGGCGATCTGAGGAACGGCACCAACGAAATGTGTTTCTGGAACTGCAAGGACGGGCGCAAACTCTTTGCCGTCAACGTCAAGTGCATCATGGGAACGCACTACGACTGGTACTACGAGCCGCTCTTCTACTTCTACGACAAGGAGTCACGCTCGATGGAGTTTACCATCATGCCTGACATCAACGCCTTCATCGAAGCCACCGACCTCACCTGGCCGCAGCGAAGCATCCAGGGCGACGAGCTTACACACCACTGGCCCATCTACACACTGCCCCACTACGGCAAGAGCATGAAGGTCAGCATCGCCGACACCACGATTCCAGACTCTAAGCACCGCACCTGCGAACTCATCTGGAACGGTAGCGGCTTCGACAAGAAGTTCGACAAGTAGCATGGTATTGAAGAATGTTTAGTGTTTAGAGTTTAGTGTACTGGTGAGTCAGATAGCGCGCTAAACACTAAACTCTAAACATTCAGCACACTAAACTCTAAACACTAAACACTAAACATTCAGTACACTAAACCCTAAACACTAAACACTAAACATTCAGCACACTAAACACTAAACATTCATGGTCAAAATAGGAGATAAAGTCCGCTTCCTCAACGACGTAGGAGGCGGCATTGTTCGCGGCTTTCAGGGAAAGAACGTCGTGTTGGTCGAGGATGAAAACGGATTCGACATCCCCACGCTCATCTCCGAAGTCGTGGTAATCGACACCGACGACTTCAACTTCGAGCAGAAACCGCCCAAGGCCAGCGCCCCCTCACCCTCCGCCACCGCCACCGCGCCGGCCCAAGCAACCCACGCAGCGCCGGCTCAAGCGACCCCCGCTCCCGCTCCCCCCATCCAGCGCGAGGGCGCCGACCGCCTCACTGCCCTGCTCGCCTTCGTGCCCGCCAATGTCAAGGAACTGTCGAAGACCAGCTTCGACTTCTACCTCGTCAACGACTGCAACTACTACCTCGCCTACGCCATCAGCTCCATCGAAAACGCTTCGTGGACGCTCCGTGCCCAGGGCGTGCTCGAGCCCAACACACTTGAACAGCTCCAGCAGCTCACCTACGCCGACCTCAACTCCATCGAGCGCCTCGGCATCCAGCTCATCGCCTTCAAGCACGACCGGCCCTTCGCCGCCAAGCCCCCCGTGAGCGTCGAGCTGCGCATCGACACCACGAAGTTCTACAAGCTGCACAGTTTCCGCGAAAGCGACTTCTTCGACGAACCGACACTCGAGTACGACATCGTCCGTGAAGACCGCCCCAACCACTCCCTCACCGTCAACGCCCAGCAACTGCGCCAGGCCATGGTGGAGAAGGAGCAGCCGTCGGCCAAACGGCCGGCACGGACTTCGAAGCCCCACAACCGCCATGAGGAAGTCGTCGAAATCGACCTTCACGCCCACGAACTCCTCGACACCACCGCCGGCATGTCGCCAGCCGACATCAAGGACTACCAGCTCCGCGTGTTCCGCGAGGCGATGGACCAGCACCTGAAGGAGAAAGGCCGACGCATCGTCTTCATACACGGCAAGGGCGAAGGTGTGCTCCGCCAGGCCCTCATCGCCGAACTCAAGCACAACTACAAGAACTGCACGTGGCAGGACGCCTCGTTCCAGCAGTACGGCTTCGGCGCCACGATGGTCATCATTCACTGACGCGACGGCTTCTCAATCAAGCAACATAAAGCGAAGAGCACAGGCATTCACGCCTGTGCCCTTCGCTGTGATGATGATGTTCACTTTATGGCACGCACAGGCAGTCCGAATCCGCGAGCCTGGTGTACTTGTGCGAAATCGGTATTTGCGTCTTCTGGGCTATCACCTTCGACTGGGTCATACCAATAATTGTGATGGCTGGCCGCGGCATCGGATATCAGACACTCGCCTTGGAAGTCGGTGATGGAGGTTGCTGTCCAGTACTCCATCGGAGTGTACATATCATAGTAGAACGATGCCTCGCTTTTCTTTCCACAATAAGGCATGAAGATGCACTTGCCGTTGGAAGCCGTTATTTTGAGTCCTGGTGTGCCATTCAGTTTCGTCTTTTCCTTTCGGATACTCGAGTCGTTGAGCCGTTCGAAGTAGGTCATGGTAGGCATGTGCCATGAGCCACCCCATTTTACACGCGCCACATCGTAGGTAGCACGGAGAACAGCATCTTCGTTCCACATTTCCCATTTATATCCCCACCAATCTGAGCCATCTTCAAACGTGCCCCAGATACATGCCGTTTCGTTTTCGGGTGTAGCACCATAGAAACTCAGTTCCTTCGTTCCGCCCCAGCAGTAATAGCCGCCTCTCTCCCACGGTGCAGAGGCACCTACATTGCAGCAAGCCCATTTACCACCTGCACCGAGGTCAATCACGTGCGGATGGTTGTTGTCAGGACAATAGCCTTTCAGCACCGCCTCGTCGGGCAGGGGTTTCGGTACACAGACTATGGGACGGACGTAGGAGCCGTAATAAGGAGCACTATTCCACTGTTTCGAATAGGAATAATCGGTATGCGTTTGTACAGGGTCGAACCAGGGAGCAATCCCATAAGTTACGTAGCCGGTTTCATATCGCCAGTCTTCAATCCATTTTCCATAGTTATTGTAATAGCCCCAGAGTGAATCGGTCTTGTATTGGGATGTATAATAAGTAGTGAAACCCTCGTCAGCGTTCATGTAGAGGACATTTCCGTTGGGTGCCTTGATTTTTCTAACGCTCGTCCCTTCCAACGTTGTCCATTCGAAAGGGAGGTCGAGCAAGGTGCGGAGTTGTTCGTCGTTAGGCATACACCATGTTTCCCCCCATACGACGCTGGCCACATCGTATTTGGTCTGAGCAATGTCGTTGCCGATATTCTTCACGGCTCCCCATCCTCCGCTCTCATCACGGTAGGGATAATTATCCCAATCAAAATAGTATCTTCCGAGATGGATTTCCGTGTCGCCCCATGCGCAACGTCCACCCATTTCCCAGGGCGCATCGCCACCCATGTTGCAGCACGACCATTTGCCGGCAGATCCCATGTCCACAACGTGTGGATGATATCTGTCGGGACAGATACCAAGTGTCACAGACGCATCGGGCATCTTCATCACGTTGATGAGGGCCACGAGGTCGGCAATGTCAATCACGCCATCCTTGTTGATGTCGGCCGTAGCGATACAGGCGACGTCGCCGGCCATGGTGTTGACGAGACTCGTGATATCTTTCTGGTCGAGCAAGCGGTCTTTGTTCACATCGGCGTCCATCCACTGTTGCGCATTGACCTCCGTACATGCCATCAGCAGGCATGTCCAGACTATCATTTGTAATGTTCTCTTGTCTGAAACAATTAGAGTTGAGCACCTACTTTATCATCATTTTCTTCCCATCGACGATGTAGATAGTGTGTTTGCTTGCTTGGGAAGGCCGTGCCGGTCTCCCCTGCAGGTCGTACACCACATCGCGGCTGTCCAAGCCGTCGGCTGAAAGTTCGGAAATGCCCACCGCATCGGACACGTTGATGTGGAACTCCAGCGACTCTGCATCGGTGCGGATGCTCTCCGCATTGGCAGAACGCACCGTGTGCACCCGGCAAGCGTAACTCCCTTCCTCTCCGCCCACCCGGGCCGAGACACGGAGCAGTTCACCGTCTGGCAAAGTCGTGTTGTCCTGGCTATAGAAGACAAACAGGTAGGAATTGTCGTTCATTTTCCTCCATTCCATCTGCTGCCCCTCCGCGGCCATTCCTTTGCCGACAGCCGACTCGTCCACCGACAACTCCTCAGGCAGTGCCAGCGTCATTTGCATCGCAACTGCGTCATCTACGGCTTCGTTGACAAAAACAATCTCGACCGTTGCATTTTTCTCGACATCGACCGACTCCACACTGAGTTTCTGCGCCGACACATGGGAGCACAAAATCAGCAATAGCGCGGAAGCAATAATTCTGTTCATATTTTATTCAGTTTTAATAGTTTACCGGCGCAAAGATACACAGTTTTTCCCATCCGCGCAAACGTATTTGTTGCGTTGAAACATGTAGCAAAAAAAATATACATAGTGACCATTCGCATGTCTTTTTCCGCCGATATTCTATACTTCCCCACCTACTGCCACTGCAACGCTCACAACATCCCCTCCCCCGAAACGCCTTTTCCAATTCTCCACACAGCTTTCCACATTCCCCAATCCGCACTTCCACCCCACGTCTGCCGCAGCGCAAACCCACGTGTGCCGCTGTCTAAGTTCGCCGGCGGCACACACGAAAGTCATCCTTTGTGCGGAACAAACTCAAAATATCATTGAGATTTGTAGAAATATCAATGGAATTTGTAAGAATATCACTGATATTTTTGAAAATATCAATGATATTTTGAGTTCGTTCCGCGCCGTATTTCTCTTCCGTTCGCACAAGCGCCCAGTTTCGACGGCACCGCAGCTGACTGCACACTGCGCCTCGCCGAAAAACACACCACTTTCTTTTTACCTTTATTACCTTTGCAACCATGAATGAGGGATGCTCCGCATCTATTCCAATCTGGCAGGTAATAAAGCCGTAAGGCTTCATAATTCATGGTTGCCATATCGGAAATTCAAACAACAAATTAGAACTCATTAGAAATAATTCATGGTTTCAAATAATGACATACACGTTATCACAACTCCGTCAGTGCCCCCCACCTCATTAAATTTTTAGCCAAAATTCTTGGCATTTTACACAAAAGTTCTTAACTTTGCGATGAGATTATTCACAAAAAGTATCACCATTAACCCCCAATCTACAAAAACCAGACATACTGACTAAGCGCAAAGAACGTACGGAAACATGGCACACCCGCCTGCTTTCCATCAGAGATTTTCACATTTTTTCACCTCGGCGTTCTGCTCGCTTCACATACTTACACTTGGACTTCAATGTCCTTGTTCTTGTCTCGTAAAATCCGCCAAGATTCACAGTAAGAACATGCGACGAAGTTCACGTCCTAAGGGGCGTGATTGTTCGTGCGTTTCTACTGTAAAGGCTACTTGGCGGTGCCTACGAGACGGAAAAGCAAAGAGCAGTTCCGCCTTTTTTATTTTTCTAAAATGAAACAAAAACTACTTTCTGCCATTCTGGCAATTCTTTTCCCCGTGTCTGCCTTCTGTGCTGATTGGTTGACCGCCGAAGTATGTGGCACGGAAATGTCTTTCTGGGTGTCGAGTGAAACGGACAAAACCTGTGTGGTTGCCCCGCAAGAATTTTACAGCAGCGCATGTATAGACAAATCCTATGCTGGCGAGATTATCATCCCGTCGGAAGTCAATGGCTATACCGTTGTCGAGATTGGTATCTTAGCATTTTGTGGATGCGAAGGCATAACCTCTGTCACTATCCCAAATACCGTGAAAACTATCGACGATAATGCTTTCGGGGGGTGTTCTGGACTGACATCTATCTACATTCCCAGCAGCGTAACAAGCATCGGTTTTGGTGCTTTCGACAGTTGTTACTCTCTAACTTCAGTCAATATAACCGACCTTGCTGCTTGGTGTAACATTCAATTTGAATGCGATGAGTCTAACTTATATTCTAATCCATTGTCAGCAGCCATTCATTTGTATTTGAATGGAGAAGAAGTCAAAGAACTGTCAATTCCAAACGGCATCACAAGTATTAGTGCTTATGCGTTCAAGAGTTGCGCCAGTATTACCTCTGTGGATATTCCCAGCAGCGTCACCAGCATAGGTGAACAGGCATTTGCACTCACTCAACTCACCTCTGTGACCATCCCAAGCCAAATTACTTCTTACAAGGGTGCTTTTGCCGGCTGCACCCTTTTAACATCTGTGGAGATTTCTGACGGCATCACTCTCATAGATGAAGGTGCTTTCAGCGGTTGCACCCATCTTACTTCCATAGAAATCCCCAATAGCGTCACCACTATTGGACGAATTGCGTTTGGTGGTTCAGGGCTTACTTCAATAACGCTGCCCACCAGCGTCACTACTATCGAATTGGGTGCTTTTGCAGAGTGTAATGGGCTTACTTCAATAACGCTCCCTGCCAATGTAACAAGCATCGGTGAAGGGGCTTTCTACCAATGCAGCGCACTCACCTCTGTCATTTCGCAAATCCAAGAACCCTTTGCATTTGGAAATTCTGCTTTTGCTGACATTTCCGATGCCTGCGTCCTCTATGTACCTAAAGGCACGAAGGATGCCTACATCGCTGCAGGATGGACGGAAGAAGTGTTCAAGGGCGGCATCGTGGAGATGGAGCCGGAACTCACTCCCCTGGAGGAAGACCAGACGGTTGACATTGCCGAGGAGATCACCGAAGAGACAAACCTCGACGGCAACATCGTGGGCGACATCTACTACAACATCAGCAGCGGCAACGGTTCGTACGACGTGGCCAACGGCTGCATCGTCGTCACCCAACCGACTGAAGACAGCGTCATGAGAGAGGGCGAAGACATCTTCGGCGAGGACTTCAAGGCAGGCTTCACGGGCATCGTCTTCAAGGTGCCTGCCGGCAAGGGCACGGTGAAGATTCAGGCCGAGACGTCCGGCAACATGGTGATGAAGGTGAAGATTGGCGACAACGACCCCATCGAGATGGAACTGGATGGCAAGTTGAAGGTTTCGTTCCCCTACAACGTGACTCAAGACACCTACGTCTATATCTACGGCAGCACCGCCTCCAGCGATGTCAAGGGCATGCACAAGGCTCCTGCCGACGGCGAACTGAAGATCTACGGCGTGGAACTGAAATACGAAGGGACACCGACCGACATCGAGGAAGTACAAGGTACAAAGGACAACGTACAATCCTCCGACGGCAACGTCTATGACCTCACGGGCCGCCTCGTTCGACGTTCGACATTCGACGTTCAGCGAATCCCGAAGGGGCTCTACATCAAGGACGGTAAGAAAGTCCTGGTGAAGTAAGAGCGCTGCGTTCATACAGAAGGAAAGCCAAGTGTTCGGCGTCGTCACGCCCTGCACTTGGCTTTTCTTTGTGCCAAATTCGGCTGGCGACTTTTCACTTTTAACTTTTAACTTTTAACTACCAGACCGGCAGGCATCCCCCGCGAAGTTCTGCCACGTTGTCATATTTGTCTGTCAGAACCGCACGACAAACCTGCCACCGTCATGGTCGGCTGACACATGGCACGACTTTTGCGCTTTCCACACTGGAAACGCGGACGTCCCCGACCGCAATCAATGCAGGCGAGACACCACACTCCAACTTAAAAACTTAAAAACTCAAAAACTTAAAACTATACAATTATGGGAAAGATTATTGGTATTGACCTCGGAACCACCAACTCGTGTGTATCCGTATTCGAAGGCAACGAACCTGTTGTCATTGCAAACAGCGAAGGTAAGCGCACCACCCCGTCGATCGTCGGATTCGTCGATGGCGGCGAGCGCAAAGTCGGCGACCCCGCCAAGCGTCAGGCTATCACCAACCCGAAGCGCACCGTGTTCAGCATCAAGCGCTTCATGGGTGAGACCTACGATCAGGTGAGCCAGGAAATCGCACGCGTACCGTACGAAGTGAAGCGCGGCGACAACAACACCCCGCGTGTCGATATCGACGGACGCCTCTATACACCGCAGGAAATCTCGGCCATGATCCTGCAGAAGATGAAGAAGACCGCTGAGGACTACCTCGGACAGGAAGTCACCGAAGCCGTCATCACCGTACCTGCCTACTTCAGCGACTCGCAGCGTCAGGCTACGAAGGAAGCCGGACAGATCGCCGGACTCGACGTCAAGCGTATTGTCAACGAGCCGACAGCCGCAGCCCTGGCCTACGGTATCGACAAGGCACAGAAGGACATGAAGATTGCCGTCTTCGACCTCGGCGGCGGTACGTTCGATATCTCCATCCTGGAGTTCGGCGGCGGCGTGTTCGAAGTGCTCTCGACCAACGGTAACACCCATCTCGGCGGCGACGACTTCGACCAAGTCATCATCGACTGGCTGGCCGGCGACTTCAAGGCAGAGGAAGGCATCGACCTCACCCTCGACCCCATGGCCATGCAGCGCCTGAAGGAAGCTGCCGAAAAGGCAAAGATTGAACTGTCTTCGTCCAGCTCGACCGAAATCAACCTGCCCTACATCACCGTCGCAAGCGGTATGCCGAAACACCTCGTCAAGACCCTCACACGTGCTAAGTTCGAAGCCCTGGCCCACAACCTCATCCAAGCCTGCCTCGAACCCTGCCAGAAGGCCATGGCAGATGCAGGTCTGTCGAAGAGCGACATCGACGAAGTCATCCTCGTCGGCGGTTCGACACGTATCCCTGCCGTGCAGCAGATTGTCGAAGAATTCTTCGGTAAGACCCCGTCGAAGGGCGTTAACCCCGACGAAGTCGTAGCCGTAGGTGCAGCCATCCAGGGCGCTATCCTCAACAAGGAAGAAGGCGTGGGCGACATCGTCCTCCTCGACGTCACACCTCTGTCGATGGGTATCGAAACCCTCGGCGGCGTGATGACCAAGATGATCGAAGCCAACACCACCATCCCCTGCAAGAAGAGCGAAGTGTTCTCGACCGCAGCTGACAACCAGACCGAAGTGACCATCCACGTGCTCCAGGGCGAACGTCCTATGGCCGCACAGAACAAGAGCATCGGCCACTTCAACCTCACCGGCATCGCACCCGCCCGTCGCGGTGTGCCTCAGATTGAAGTATCGTTCGACATCGACGCCAACGGCATCCTCAACGTCACCGCCAAGGACAAGGCAACCGGCAAGGAACAGGCCATCCGCATCGAAGCATCCTCTGGCCTGTCGAAGGAAGAAATCGACCGCATGAAGGCCGAAGCCGAAGCCAATGCCGACGCCGACAAGAAGGAACGCGAGAAGATTGACAAGCTCAACCAGGCCGACTCGATGATTTTCCAGACCGAGAACTTCCTCAAGGACAACGGCGACAAGCTCGGCAGCGACCGCGGCAACGTCGAAGCCGCCCTGCAGAAGCTCCGCGACGCACACAAGTCGCAGGACCTCGCCGCCATCGACGCCGCCACCAGCGAACTGAACAACGTCATGCAGGCCGCCTCGGCCAAGATGTACCAGCAGGCAGGAGCCGCCGGTCAGCAGCCCGGCGCCGGCTTCAACCCAGGCGATGCCGCCGGCCAGCAGTCAGCTCAGTCCGGTCCCTCCACCGACGACGTCCAAGACGCCGACTTCGAAGAAGTCAAATGAGACGCATAAGTAAAGACATAACAAAACACTATCAAATGGCGTGTAGCTCAATGAGTTACACGCCATTTGCTTTTTATAGGCTCATGTTTTCTATGTGCTTATTCCCCCTTTTTTTACGGCTTTTTTGTTACATGTGTGTAGCACGACTAAAATGTCGACCAAGTTCGACTAATTACGACTTATCCGTACTTATTCCTACTTAATAGTAGATGAGATACAGGATGGTTTACTGACAAAATGCAAGTATAACATTAAGGATGCATACTCATATTAACCAATAAAAGTAACAAAAAGATGCCAAAATTAGGATTAGAAATCAAAAGGAAGTGCAAATTCTGTGGGAAAGCGTTCATCATAAAGACGCTTGACAGTATTTATTGCTGCAAGAAATGCAGCGAAGCCGCCTATGCACAAAAGAAGAGAGCAGAAGCCAAAGAAAAGAAACTGGCTTTGATTGCCAAAAGTGTTCCCAAGGTGAGAGAGTATATCTCCATCAGGGAAGCAGTAGCCATCTATGGTGTAGAACGTGATACACTGTATCTGATGGTTCGCAGAGGTCAGATACCAAGTATCAACATTGGTACCAGTCTTACAAGGATAAGCCGTAAGGATCTGGAGAAGATGTTTGTGAAGCGGCCGATAGCCAAGCACATCAAGGAAACGCCTCTGCCAAAGAAGTACAGTCTCGAACCCGAGGACTGCTATACCATCGGAGAGGTCTGTGAGAAATACCATATCAATGATAGTTCCGTATGGGCGCACGTCAGGAAGTACTCCATTCCCTCTCGTCAAATCGGTAACTATGTGTGTGTTCCAAAAGAAGAAATCGATAACTTATATAAATCAGAAGAATTATGAGAAAACCTTTATTACACACAAAAGTGACGGTCAAGCTCCGCAAGTCGGACTACCGTGAAGAATGGTACCTCTACACAGAGTCGTACCCAGTGTGCAATCCAGGCAGCACTAAGCCTAAGAGAGTCATCGAAGCGGTCAACCGCACCATCACGACTCCAGTTTGGGACACAACGGCCATAACCGGCATTGATTCGGAAGGCAACTACAAGTACAAGCCGAAGCGGGATTCTAACGGCATCATCCAATGCTCCTCGCAGTTGGACAAGGAGGCATGTAGATATGCCGACAAGGTACGTGCCTTGCGTCAGCAGGAGTACGATACTGCTGTGGTTTTTTCCGACAGAGAGCAGGAAATGATTGCTCAGAACGAACGTTCGGAACAGGATTTCATTGCTTACTTCAACAGCATCATCTACAAGTGCCACCCAAACAGTTCGGATGCCATTATTGTCAACTGGACTCGTGTGGGCAAGCTGCTGTCCATCTATTCTAAGGGCAAGCCTATCCCGTTCAAGACAATCTCTGCAAAGTTGCTTGAAGACATCAAATTGTTCATGCTCTCAGCCCCGCAAGGAGGAAACAAGGACTGCACACTCTCACAAAAGTCCGCCAACTAATTATTACCAGATTTAATCGTATCTACAACAATTAAAAAAGTAGTGTCCTTAATTGAATCTGCCATAACCGTTTCTGTTTCTTTGGTATTATGAATAGTCTCTTCCTTTGTATAATAGGTAAAGACAAAGCAAGCAACTGATAAAACCAGCGTAAGAAAAGATAAGACATTGGCATTTCGGGCTTTTTTATTGGCTTCTTCCGCTATCTTTATTGGTCTTTCCTTTTCTTCCCTCTCTTTAACATAGCCATCATTTAGATAGAAGGATTGCCCTTTTAGTGTTAAGACACTACGGTATTTCCCATTTTGTATGTATCCATCATTTGTAAGAATAGTTCATATTTCTATGTTGCTATCTTCCGTAGGGACTTCATTACCATTTACGTCAGCCTCGCAAAACCAATCTAAAAATCTGTCTTTGTCTTCTGCTGTAATCTCTCTCATCGTTATATTGATAGGTGTATTGTCGGATAATAATGCCCTATAATGAATACTTGGTCTGAATGGCCTTTAACTGTTCTTTCAAATTATCTGTTAATACCCAATCCTCGTCCTTCCACCCTTCATGATACTCGCATCTAATTTCATTTAATTTCATTTTCGTGCGCCTAATTTCGGAATTATCTGCATGGATTTCATATTCTATATAGATATCGTTGCTGATAATCTCCCCTTCCATGTTAAGTGATAAACTTTCTGTTTTACCTTTCATGTGTGGAAGAAGCGGAGTAAAGCCTGCCTTGTCATCCCTATTTTCTCCATATAGTACAACATTTTCATTCTTGCAAATATAGTTGCTGTCTTGAACAATTGTTTGAGGAATATAAATAAAATAGTTAATGTATTTTGCATAAACAGGTCCTTTATTCACTAACTGATAATGGAGGGAATATACATATCCACCCTTCATTAACAATTTTTCATTCTTTATTCCTTTCATTCCAAGTAAATCTTTATGAGGATAAACTTTTGTCCGAACCAAACAGAATTCTAAATCAATCAAAGGTTCCTTGACTCGATTCATTACATCTCGTATTTGGTAATCTTCCATTGATTCAACTATTGCGTTATGACGCATATAATACCGATGGTCTCTTTTGTTTTGATATACAGTCGTACCTTGAGGAATATTAACTATAAAATAGCCTGCATTTTCAGAATCTGCTTTTAAATGGGTTATCTCAAAACTAATTTCAGGCCTTATATTTTCCAAGAGCAGGCGTGTCAGTCGGTCTTTGTCCATTTTACTGTTAGGTATGGGAACAAGTTCTGAGGCCACATTTCTATCATTCCCATTTTTCTTTTCTAAAATACCATAAATAATAGTTCCACCTGCAGAATTAGCCATAGCACTAACATCTTTTGCAAGTTCTGTCTTCCAATCCTTCTTCTTCTTTCCTTGCCTTTCCTTTTCAGATGGAATTATTTCATCTTCTGGCATTCCAAAGTTAAGTTTAAATTCCAACTCTGTTGATTCCTCTACTGCATCTGCAATGAGGGATTTCAAATCTTCAATACTTTCTATTTTGTACATAATATTTCTCTCTATATTGATAAAACTTTTTTAGGGAAGAGTTCATCAAGCATTTTGTGTTTTAAAGCATAGCTGTATGCACCGTAACTACCTTTTTGAAAGGCAACACGTGACGAATAGAGCGTCGCTTCTTCTTTCACTTTTTCGTCAGTCCATTGTTTCCTAGTATATTGTAACCCTGTCGCTTCTAACAATCCTCTTTTTAGAATTAAGCAATAAAGAGAATCATTAGCTTTTCTGAGTTCATTTATAGTGTTGAATTTCCTAGCTTCTTCCAATAATTCTTCATCACTATGAATAATAATAGTTTTAGGAAGCCAATCATTTATCCAACCATTCCTGAAGCTAACATTGTAAGCACCTGGATTAGCTTTCCTAAATTCTATTTGACACGAGTATTTAATGGCCTCTGAATGGCATGTTTCATAAGTCCATTTTCTAACATCTTTTGAGGTAAAACCTAATTCTTTTAGAATACCCATCATTCTTGCACGATGATATTGGCTAGGATAATCTCTTTTGAAATCCGAGGCATGGGTATATCTATGTGCTAAACTGATAATTTCTTCTTTTGTTATATTCTCACGTTTAGACCTATTTAGCCAGTAAAACTCTCTAAGCCATCCTCTACGTTCTGCTGCTCTGAATGCTTTTGTTTCTTTTTTGCTGAATTCTGTAAAGGATGTGTATTTTTTTGCTATCTCAACACACATTTCTTTTGTCCATGAGAATTCTGCTTTATGATAATTTGATGCTATCGGAAGCCATTGGTCAATCCAACCATTTTCCCTTGAAACCGCATAGGCTGCAGAACTCTTTTTCTTAAATTCTTGCCTCGATTTACAAGATAATGCCAATTCTCTACAATTTTCATAAGTCCATTTTTGGATGAATGAACCTACAGAAGACACATTAACCCCCGTTTTCCCTGTATTAAGAATGCCCCATCCTCTATTCCTATATTCGTTTATGTAGAAACTTTCTTTTTCTTGTGACTCTACCAAATTAAGTCCTTCTTCAAGAATCACAGGGTCTGGTAATTCATTTATCATACCTACCGACATAAAGTATCTTTTAACCACATCATAAGTTTTAGACTTTGAAATGTTTTTGTTGTGTTGGCGATGTCGTCTTTGAAGATTGTTTGTACGTCCAATATAGGCTACTTTTTTGTCTTCATCTAAATAGGCATAGACTATATGAATCCTACTTTGACTATCGTTAGGATTTTTGACGGGTGTCGTAAGCCAAGTATATGAATCAAGCCATCCTTCCTTTAGGGCTTTGTTGTATGCTGCCTTGTCGCCCATTTGGAATTCAAATCTTGACGAATACATATGCGAAATACTTGTCACTAATTCATATGTTAGCTTTCTATGCTTCATCATTTGTTTTTTTCTCTGCAAAATTACTGAAAATAAGTGAGGCTTGAGACTGTTAGAAATAAAAAGTGCAAAATCTTAACCGATTTTTAGTAATTTCCCACGAAAACGCACTACAATATAATTTCTTTTTCGTAATTTTATCCATGAAAAATCGGTCAGCACCAATTCCAAGATTGGTATGCACCAATTTCTAATTGGTCAGCACCAACCCGAAATTCGGATAGCACCGAATGAACATAGTATTAACCCCAAAAATTGAAGCGTTATGGCAAAGCTGAAATTGAAAGTCGCAAAGTCGGGTCGCGTGAACCCGCAGACAAAAGCTAAGGGCTTCGCAGCCCGAGTAATCACCAATGGCACCGCTGGCTACGAAGACATCGTAGCGGAGGCATGCCACAACACTACACTGCAATAAGGCAGAGGCCAAGGTGGCTTTGGAGTTGTGCATGGAGAGTGTTGCCGAGATGCTGAAGCAGGGTTTCATCGTTGACCTCGGTCCTGTAGGCAAACTCTATCCCTCCTGTACCAGCGGGTGGGTTGAAAAGGCCGAGGACTTGCAACTCAGCAGCGTAACCCCGTCGCTCTACTATCGTCCAGCTGACGAAGTGGCAGCAGCCATCAAGGGTGCAACCTTGCAATGGGCAAAGGAGTCTGAAGAAGACGAGGAAGAAGAAACTGGCGGATCTGGTACAGGTGGCGGCACTACGCCTCCAAGCGGTGACCTCGAAGGGTAAATTTCTGACAAGGCAGACCGCCTTACATTAAATCTATTTTCGGCAAGCAAAGCATCAAAGCTTTGCTTGCTTTTTTTCCAAAAAATCTTAAAAGCCATCGCCCAGTATGCTAACAAAGGTATTGTTCCTTCGTTCAGCAATAGTGCGCTCAAAGCAATCTTCACTCTGTTTCGCTCCAACATCGAAGCGCAACGCGAATCTTCTGCAAAACGCAGCGAAATCAATACGACTAATGCCATGAGCAAGAAATCGGCTGCAAAGAAGAAGACGGTCAAGAAGACGATTCCGAATGATAACGAATCGCAGCAAATCGCAGACGATGCTACCGAAGCATCAGAAGCCGTTGAAGAATTGCTCCCTCTAGATGCTATCGAAGCGGTATATCCGAAACTCGGTACTTATCGCAACGAATCGCTCTCCATTTGGGAATCCTTCAGCGAAGAGAAGAAACGTAAAGCCATCGGTTTCGTTCAAACCTACATCAGTCAAACGCCTAATTCCATTGACCAGATGTATCTGAACAGATACCTCGGGGCTGAACCTTGGGAGAAGTAAGCCGTAACGAGTCTGCTTGCAGACATTATAACCCTTTGGTGTAGCCTAATATACCAAGCACACTTGGCTGTTAGGCTCTCCGAGGGGTTTTGTCTGCCTTGTGAAAGAGCAAGCTCTGGCAGGAATGAACACTTATAGTATTTACATTAATCAGTATAATATTATGACCACACGAAAAAAAGCTATGCTCGAAGTCAGCAAAATGAAGATGACTCCAGCACTCAGCGCAGAACATCAGCGCAAATGGGATGAGTCCCGATGGGAATGTAAACTTGATGACCCTGAACGCAATTACGACAAGAGTCGTGCGCATCTCAACTTCGAGGTACGCAAAGGAGGTGTCATCGCACCAGTAGATCAATCGGTCTGCATTAAGGAAAAAGTAGATGCACGTATTGCAGAATGGAAAACCGAAAGGCTTGCTGCAACAGGAAAAGAGCCAATAGTCAGAAGCACTCAACATCTCTCAGTTTCTCTTGTTATAGGTGGGAACAGTGAACGCATGAATGAACTTGCATTCGGGAATCAAGTACTTCAAGAGCGAGGAAACAATGCTCACATCAAGCGTATGCCTGAAATAGAGCAGTTCGCTCTCGACAACTATAACGCCCTCGCAAAACGCATCGGTGAGAAGAACATCATTTCATTTATCGCTCATTGTGACGAGAAAAGTTGTCACATTCATGCTACCATTACTCCCATCTTAGAGGACGGTCGCTTATCAGCAAAAGATATGTTCGGCGGCAGTTCTTTGGTTGCTGCTCGTGACAAGATGCGTGAATGGCACGATTGGTATGCTGCCGTCAATGAGAAGTGGGGACTAGAACGTGGCGATGACATCCATGAGACAGGAGCACGTCACAAGTCGCTCGAAGAGCATAACCGCGAACTCCATCGTGAGAACAAATCTCTCGAAGAAAATCTTGAAACCAAGCGTCGTGCCGTGAAAGGACTCACCACCATGATTGACAATCTTACTCATCGGCAAGAGGAAATCCAATCACAGATTGCAGAACTTGAAGCGCAACAGCAGAAATCCGACTCCAATAAGGAGGATATCTTGCGCCAGATAAAGTTCCTCAATCAAACGCTGACTGAAATCAGAATCAATTTGAGAGAAAAGCGAGGAAAACTTGACCAAGTTAATCAAGAATTGGATAGTCTCAAATCTACCTACAATGCCAAATTGAAAGGGTTGGACGCTATCATGAAGAAAGACAATGTCATGATAAACTATATCAACAAAGATGCCGAGATTATTCTCAAAGCTTCCATTTTTGATCAAGTACTATATGAAGCAGTCAAAATATGCCGAGAAATCCCAGAAGCAGATGCGATGGCAGAGGACACATTCATTGATGACCGTAACAATTTCCGTTGGAAGGATGTGCTAAGCACAGGTCTGAGAGTATTCATTGCCGGAATAGATGGCGCGACTGGCGTAGCTCAGGTGTCAGGCGGTGGCGGCACATCAAACGATATGCCTTGGCGTGACAAAGATGAAGACTTTCTCGATTGGGCCCGCCGTGCTATGCGATATGCCCATGCTAAACATTATCCTGGTAATAGGTTCAAACGGTCGCTGAGCAAATAGCCCTCGCGCGCATACGTATATTACGTATATAATGATGAGCAGGTGTTTCCAAATTGGAGATGCCTGCTTTTGATTGACCATTTGTCCGAAGGTATTCAAATTTTTCTAATAGTGTCGGACAAAAGCTATACATCATGTCATTCTCATCAAATTAAGATGTTCGGAATTTCCGAACAAGTTTAGCTCCAGTATTGGTGTCAAGTAATGAATACTGATATTATGAGCATTTGTCCGAAGCTTACAAAATTTTTTGGATAGTGTCGGACAAATGCTTTTGACTTATTGAGTACTTAACTATTATTTCCGTCCAACAACATCAAACCTTTTATCGTCAGCAAATAACGTTGACGGGGATGATGGGGATTGGCAGGATACTTCATACACACAAATCCTTCTCTCATTGCTGGTGTGAGAGAATAATCCATAAAGTTCGGACGGTTCTTCAAACCTACGGCTTCCATCATACTCTTCACACTCATTTCTTCTTTACCGATTGCCAATACCAAACGTGTAACATTCTCAGAAGATGGTTGTATGTCGATTGAACTTGTATGGGTACTTGTATGGGTACTTGTATGGGTGTCGTTCTCGTCATCCTTATACCCAATCAGCATATATCGATTCTTCAGTTCGTTGTTTTCACCGAGCAGCAAATTACGGAAAAACTTTACGAGGGACTACCAGTGTGGCACCAGATTCTTGTACTGGCACATCAAACCATATGTCCGAATAGTACAAAGCTTTTTTGTAAACACCGGAATAATGGTTGCTTCGTATTGTGTTGTCATGAAGGCGTCATTGGCATTTATTGCCAACTTGGCATAGATATAACAAAATGAGGCATAAAAAGAAATTATGTTCATCACATATAAGCTGGCATGTCTTTTGCTATGTTAATGATGTGAAAAAATATACGCATGAAATTAAAAAAGTTGTATAGTAAAATCCTTTGGCGTGACAGTTTTACTGTCGCTTTAGGAATTATAGCATCTATAGAAACCCTATTTGCCATAACTGATTTTGGACTAAAAGATTTTACCGCGATTAATGCATGGTGGCAGAAAACGTTAATCATTATAGGTGTATTTTTGGTCGTATGGGCAGTAACCGCATACATAAAAGCTTTTAGGGCTAATAAAGAAGTAGTTCTTAAAATTCGTGGGATTAAGGTTACTATAACAGTTGGCGACATATTTAAATCCATTAATTGGAAACTCATACCATTTAACGAGTTCTACGACACAAAAGTAGATGATATAGTAATTGCTCACAACTCATTAAATGGAAAGTTTATAACTGAACATTTGTCAAGTTTGGAGGACTTGACAAATGTTATCACACAAGCTGATGATGTTTGTGGATTAAAACACAGGAACAAAGGAGGCCGCAATGCATTTCCTTTGGGACGTATTATTACATACAAAGATTATATGCTACTTGCATTTTCACATTTCGAACACAATCAAGCAAAACTGACACACAAAGATTATGAAGGATGTCTTCGTACAATGTGGAATGAAATAAGCCGGGTTTATGCAAATCGCCCAATAACACTTCCTCTGCTTGGTGGTGGCATTACGCGTTTTGAAGATATTTCAGAAAAAAGTGAAACTCATTTGTTACGATGCCTCCTTTGTACTCTAAAAACATCAAACGCAAAAATATATCAGCCTATCACGATTGTTTTGACAAAAGAAGCTATGGATAATATTAATTTATATGAAATAAAAAAAGTATTCTAAAGTATGTATTACAGAACAAGAACCTACATTGCGGCAGATTGGGATCATGACAAGGATGCCGTAGATGCATTACATTATTGGAATGACAACTCCAAATATGGTTTGTCCTTCTCTGATGCACACGACTTAAAACAAGCTAGGGACACAAGCTTAAATTGTTCTATTAAGAAGTCCTTAGCAGACAGACTTGATGCGTCAAAAACATTTGTGTTGATAGTTGGCGACCATACTAATGAACTAAAAGCTGGTGGGTGTCAATATTGCAGTAGCTATAATGGCTATTGGGGAAGCTGTGCAAGAGGGCATATCGTTGATACGAGAAGTTATATTGACTTTGAGTGTGAAAAAGCAGTTCGAGATGGACTTAAAATAATTGTCTTATACAAAAGTACAATTGTAAATCGTAGCAAGTGTCCTGAAGCAGTCCGTAGGAAAGGAATTCATGTCCCAATGATTAAATTGCAGAGTGGACAGCTGTATTGGGATTATCAGTCAGTAAAAAATGCATTCGATAGCTAAGAAGAGGAATTCTTTTTTCTAATTGTTCCCGACAGAAGGTGTATTTCTGGCATTTCTCATCAGATTGGAATCCAGTATCAAGATTGCGTTGATGAAAACTACAAGTAAGACCATTTGTTCGAGACTTACTAAATTCTTTGGATAGTGTCGGACAAATGGTCTTGTTACCTTAATCTTTTCAAGTCATCTTCGAGAGGAAGAGCAAACGTTTAATAACTCTGCCGCATTCACTCTTCATATTCATCTTTTTTAAACTCTGATTGAACTATTCTTAGTCATCGCTACTATAATCTACGCCGTATGCTGCAAGAAAATCTGCTATCTGCGTATTGGGTACCGTATTATATATATCACCAGCCATATTCCCGACTTTACTCCATATTCCATGGAACTCGGCATTTGCCAGTGCTTTTAAAAAGAATATGATATTGGTATTCAGATACTTTATATCAGCAACAACCTCATTGCGTGAGAACACATGAGTAGAAACCGAATAGGGATCACCTTCTAATTCATAATAGCCAATTTCGAAAAATTTGGCTTCTATCTGCACGGCATCTGGAGTGACATAGCCATATTTCCCTATAAGAGGAACCTGCTCGATGAGTTTACACTCTGTGTTATCATTGGTAAGGTGGTCCAAATACATTGACTCTACTTTTTGTATTTCTGTTCCCATTCTTGCAAACTTACCAGTCCAGGTCCCAATAGCATTCGCCATTCTTTGGAAGGCTTCAGTCTGAGAAACTGACTGCCCATCCTTTGAAAGACGGTCTGCATGAAAAACGATTGCCTTTGCACACTCTTCTGCATAGTTCGCTGCATGATGTAGTTTCTCAAAACGCTTCTTCAATGTCGCAGTCATGATAGTCTTGTCTTTTGCCATAATCATGTACCACTTACATGGTTATTGTTCATTTGTAGGCAACTCCGTAACGGTTTCACCCTGACGTGCTTCTTCAAATTTCTGCTTCATCGTCGGATTATTGTATGTCAATCTTTTGATTGTCAATTCATCAGCTTTTTTATTGGCCAAACGGAGATTGTCTTCAGAACCTACCAGTGCTTCACGAACCTTTTGAAGGTGTTTAATGGACTCATCAATCTGCTCTATGGCAGTATTGAATTTTTTACTTGCCAATTCATAATTACGACTAAACCCATTTCTGAATTCATTCAGTTTATTCTCAAAGTTGGTTACATCAACGCTTTGGTTACGAGCGATAACCAATTGCCGTTTGTATTCAGCGGCATTGCGAGAAGCTTTTGCAAGCAAGGAAATAATGGGCATAAAGAACTGAGGACGGACTACATACATCTTCGGATAGCGATAGCTAACATCTACTATCCCATTATTATATAGTTCGCTATCCGGCTCCAACATGGAAACAAGAACGGCATATTCACAACCTTTGGTTTGGCGATCCTTATCCAATTTCGCGAGAAAATCCTCATTCTTATGTTTCGTAGCTGTTGTGTCGGCTTCGTTTTTCATTTCGAACATAATGGAGATATACTCTGTATCACCGTCATAATCTCTGAAAATGAAGTCTCCCTTACTTCCGCTGCTGGCATCATTGTCCTTTTCAAAGTATGCGCCGGGGAACATGCCCATTGAGCGAGCATTGTTAAATTCATTATGGCAATGCACTTCGAGGTCTTCTCCTATCATCTTTGTTGACTGACGAATCTTGAAATCCTTATAACGTTCTATTTCTTCGTCTTTATCTTTAAGGCTACGCTCATAATAGTCCTTTAGATTTTTTTCGTTCAACTCGGCTTTGGCATCGTTTTCTTTGAGTTTGGCCTCCAATTCAACGATGAGCTGCTGTTTCTTTTGCAATTCATCCTGTTGTGCAGACTTCTCTTGCATCACTGCCAGCTTCTGTTCTTTCTTCTGTTGGTCCAATTGAGCCTCCAACTCTAAGATGCGTTTATCTTTTTCAGCCGTCTGGTTATCAATCTCCAACTGTTTACTCTTCTGCAGACCAGCTATCTGCTCCTTAAGGCGGGTAATCTCCGTGTTCTTACTCGTCAGCTGTTCATTCATTTCCAGTTGCTTTGTCTGAGCAATACTGTTCAGGCGTTCGTTTAAACGAGCGATTTCAGTGTCTTTACTTGCAAGCTCGTTGTCTTTTGCCGACAGTTTGTCCTTGAAAGTCTGTTCTGACCGTAGTATTGCAGCATCTTGCTCTGCCTTATGTTGCTTGTGGAGTTCTAACAAACGTTTCTCGACTTCTGCGTCAAAAGCGTCATTCTTTACCTGGTTGAGAATGGAAGCATAATCAGCTTCATTAACGGTGAACATGGCACCGCATTTGGGGCATTTTAATTCTGTCATTGCGTTAAATTTTAAATCACATTGCAAAGATAAAAACAAAGAATGCAGGGATTCTGCATTCTTTTGTTTTTTTCTTAGTCCACGTACATCTTTTGAAGTTTTTCAATATCTTCCCTCATCTTAGCACGTAGGGAATCAGGCTTTATAACCTCTATCTGACTGCCGAACGAACGAAGAAGAGCTCGCAGTTCATAGTTGTCTTTAACTTTCAGATTAATCTCCCTCCGGCCATCCGGCAAGAGCTCACGTTTCACTATCTGTGATTCATGTAGTGGCTTTGTGAAAATATAATTGAAGGCTTTTTCATTTGCATAGATAACTACATCATCGACAGGAACGTCCTCAACGGAAACGCCGACCACATCTTCAAAGAATTCACCAAAATCAAAATCCTCGTCAAGTGGCTCAAATTTTGAACGCCCTAGTTCCTTGATTCCTTCTATTCTATCTATTGCGAAGTTACTCAATCCGTCAAAGTCATCTCTTTTCCCAACAAGAAACCACCTATTATTATATTGCTTCAAATGATAGGGACTCACAACCGTAGGTTTGGCATCTTTCCCAAAAGGATGATAAGTAATCTCGATGGCCTGTTTATTCACAATTGCATCAAAAATCTGCTTATAATAATCCTTGTCCATACCTTTCAGATATGGATTATGCTGGAAACTGACAACCGAACGAACATTCTTACCAAGCTGGCTGGTAGAATACATTTGTTTTTCAATATCCTGTACCCACGAGAACTGAGGAATTCCCTCAAAACGCTTCAGTAGCATCATAGCATCCGACACGATGTTCAGTTCCTCTTGGTTGAAAGGGCGTTCGCTAATAGAGTCATTACGATGGTGATAACGATAGTATTTCTTATGACCATCGTAAATTGCATCTATTATCATACGATAACCTTCCTCGCTTTCCATGAATTTTAGGTCTTCTTGCACCTGGCGTTTCTTCACGCCATCACCCTTTTTACTTACCCCATTATATTGGTAAAGAGCTTCGTTACACGCTTCCACCAAATCATCGATATAATATCGACGACTCCAGTTACTGAGACATCTGTCAAGTGCTTGGTAGCGTATTTGCGCATTCTTGTTTGTTGCCATAATAGTTACGAATTATTGTTCTAATCCAATTCGAAGATTTGGAAGGTCACTTTTTTTGAGGAATCTTCGCTTCGATTATTTTCATAAACTTCTCACCGCAAAGGTGAATCTCATTGTAGGCGGACAAGTCTTTGCCGAGAAGCCCGTTTGGTGACCAATCCTCAAAAGCCTGTGCATAAACGCCCTTGTTCAGCTTTTCTACTGTGTCGGCTTTTAATTCAGGAACATTTGTCAGAGACATCCCATCAATAATATGATTGAAATATCTGTAGTCGCCATCTATTACGAAGCTCTTGTCAGCAGCAATACGATAGACAGCCTCCCAGTGACGCTGCTTAGTAAACACTGCATCCTTTTTGCTGTAGCTACTATTAGCCAATTGGACGATGCACTGTTTCAAGAGGTCTATTCGCTTTTCTTCAGGCAGGTCCCTGACATCAATACTTTCTGCAGCCATACCATAGGAAGGAGTACCATCATATTCTGAATAAGCATGTAATGAGGCTATGCTTGCTGTCATATGGTCACCAGCCATTTCTAAATCCGTTATGGAATGGCCTGTTACAAACAGATACATGGCAACCAGGATCTTGATGGCGGCATTTACTTCGTCATCAGTGGAAATGGGAGCCTTGTGTGCCTCGTCGTTGCGCCATTGACGTACCATTTCGAGATATTGACTGAATCGCTTTCCTTCATCCGTTGTAGCATACTTAAGCTTCCATAAGCAGTCAAAGCCATGGATGGCATTTGCCAAGGTCGCATCTGATGAGGACCCCTCTTGAGTGGTTACCTCTTCTCCATGACACAGATAGTAGAGCTTTTTCAGATAGCTCTCATACTTAGACAGCAGACTGTTGAAATAGGTCCGTTTGTCAAACGACTGAAGGTGGTCGTTGCAGTAGATGTTGTTCAGCGCATTCTTGATGATACCGTCAGCACCGTCGAGTGAAGGAATGCTGCTGCGGTTCAGCACCTCAAAGAACACATCAACGAACTCCTCAAACGAGCGCATGTGGCTACACACATCGACAAATTCCTGTCCAAGACTTGCAGTGATGGCTTCTTTCAACAAACTCTCATCGTAAGGCAGGTTGATTGCCCTATGTGAACGCTGAGCCAGTGCCTCTACGAATTTTCGTATCAGCATCATCGAGAACGACTGGTTCTTCTCCAATTCTTCCTGGAAGTTATAGTATTTCTCAATCTGGTCAGCCACTTTCTCGTCGAACTTCTCTTTTACGAGTGCTATCAGTGCATCGTAAGAGTTACCGGCCGCAAAGGCATCGGTTACCTCAGCATCTTGCAGAATCTCAATCCAAATCTGTTTGAGAATCTTGTCATTCTCGTTCAGAAGGTCCTGGAAGGGGCTGTTGGCTATGTCGAGAATTTCGGCAATCGTCCGTCTCTCGTCCTCTTGCGCCTGTCCTGGTTCACCAATGCGACTAGAGGCCATCTGTTGCTGTTCGTCTTCCAACTCCAGCTGTCCTTCGAAACTCATCTGGATGCGTAATTTGTCAAGGTCGATCTTGTCGAGAATCTCCATGGGCAAGGTCTCCACAGTGTATGGCAGGTATTTGTAAAACACCTTGCAGAACACATAGAACTTCTCCAGTTCAGGGTCAACAAAATCCATCAGTTGGGCCATGAATCCATACTGACGCACGTAGCGGTTCACGTACTTCCGGTATAAATCCTTGTCGTTATCGCTCATGGGGTTGACACGCTCGTTTACGATTGAACGCAACAACGAGGGTACACCGATGGCTGTTTCCTTCTTCTGTAGCATCCTCACCACGCGGTTCACATCGTCCTCACTGAACACTCGCCAACGATTCACGTCGTCCATCATGGTGTACATTCGCTGGGTGTCAACCTCACCAAGCAATTCGATGTCGGTGTAATACTTCTGGAAAGCAGCCCTTACGTCTTCGGGATTGTTGCGGAAATCTATGACCATCGTATCTTCCTTTCCTTCGCAGCAACGATTCAGTCGGCTCAGCGTCTGAATACACTGAATGCCGCCTAAAGATTTGTCTACAAACATGGTATGAAGCAGAGGTTGGTCAAATCCCGTTTGGAACTTGTTGGCTACAATCAGTATTTTGTAGCCGCTTCCCTTGAATTTGGTTCGGATACCATCGTCATGCGCGTTGTCATCATTCATGTTGGCTTCTGTGCAACGTCTGCCGTGGCTGTCTTCCACCTCACCCGAGAAAGCCACCAACGTCTTGATGACACCATTATAATTCTGCTGGATCACCTTGTCAATGATGCGCTTGAAATCGGCTGCTGCCCGACGCGAGTCGCACACCACCATCGCTTTGGCTTCCCCACCAATCTTATTGATGGTATGCTTCATGAAGTGGTCCACAATCATGGTTGCCTTGCGCAACATGATGTAGGAGTTCTTGTTCAATTCGCCATAGATAAGTGCCAGCGACTTCCTTTCCTCATAGAGCTTTCGTCTCTCCTCCTCGTCGGTAGTGGTTTCGATGAGTTCGAACATGGTCTGATACGACTTGTAGTTCTGCAGCACGTCAAGGATGAATTTCTCGTCGATAGCTTGTTTCATGCTGTAGAGGTCGTGTTCCTTATGGTTCTCGTCACCATAAAGCACAAAGGTTTTATCCTTCGGCGTGGCCGTAAATGCAAAGTAACTCATGTGCTGCATGGAGCGACGCATAATCTGCTGGTAAGCCATCAGCGCATCCATCTCGTCTTCGAAATCATCGGGATTGAAGTCTGGAATATTCTTCAGATCCTCGTCGGTGCTTAATGCATTCACAAGGTCTTTTGCACTCTCATTGCCAATGGCGGTGTGGGCTTCATCCACTATGATAGCGTACTTGCGATGTTTCTCTCGTTTCAGCGTTTTAAGTGCAAAGGCGAATTTCTGCACGGTAGAGATGATGATGCGGTGCCCTTCGTCGAGAGCAGTTGCCAGATTCTTGGAGCCACGGCGGATATCCTTCACCGTGCCCACCACGTCTTCGAAGTTCACCACGTCGTCGGCCATATTGCGGTTGAGCACAATGCGGTCGGTCACCATGACGATGCTGTCGAAGATAGGGCTACGGTCCAGATTCGTCATGTTGGCCAATTGATGAGCAAGCCAAGCCATCGTCTTGGTCTTGCCCGAACCGGCAGAGTGCCATACCAGATAGTTGTGCCCTGCACCTTCTTCACTGACCATTCTGCGAAGTTTTCTGACAGCACGCAACTGATGAAAGCGTGGGAAGATGACAACGGGCCGTCCGTTTTCATCATTATAGCGTTTGATGAAGTTCTCCAAAAGGTCAAGGATGCTGTCGGCCTGAAGGATGTCCTGCCACATATAGCACACCGGGTATTCTCCCTCCACGGGTGGGTTGGTGCTGTTCTGGTTGAAGGGTAGGAATTTGGTATCTGCACCGTTCAACCGGGTGGTCATAAAGACATAGTTGTTGTCCATCACAAAATGCACCAGACAATGCCGGAGCATTCTGTTTTGCGGATTGCGCTCATAGCTATACTGATAGATGCCGTTGGTATAGTTCTGCCCAGAACCCTCATTCTTCAGTTCGAAGGTGAAGAGTGGCAAGCCGTTGAGCAGGATGCACATGTCCAGTTCGTTTCCCTTGTCGGCACCAGCCGAACTGTAACGCATTTGACGTACGATGCTGAACCGGTTGGCGCGATAGAGCCTGTAAGCCTCGCTGTCCGTTCCTGCCAGTACCGGTTTGAACTGGGCAAAGCGCACCGTCTTGCCCTTTATCTTGAAACCTTTGCGGAAGAGGGTAAGCATACTCTCACCACGGTCCAACTTATTGTTGAACTCACGAATCACCGTGTCAGTCTCATGTCCAGGGAACGATCTTTCCAGCATCTGCCAAGTGGCTGTCTGCTGACGCAGGAACTGCTCCAGCATCTCTCGGTCGCAGAGCGCCTCGATGTCGAAGTCCTGACTGGTGCGCTGGTTGTAGAGGTCACTACTGGCCAAACAGTTGGCGATATGCTCCTCAAAGGTGGTTTCGTTCAAAATGTTGCTCATATCATCACATTTTTTATTATCCGCTGCAAAGGTATGGCAAAACTATGCAACCCTTCTGCATTGTTACGAATTATATTCTCTCACATCTATTTTTCCAGTCACGGCGGCGGTTATCAGAGCCTGCTTGTACTCTTGGAGAAGCTCTATCTGTTTCCTGCGCTTGGCGATGCGAGTGTCTATCTTGGAGGTCTCGGAGTCTAGGTAAGAGGCGATGGCTTCCTGCTCTTCTAATGGTGCGACTGGTAGTTTGAAATGATTTAAGTTATAAAGGGATAAGGCAGGTTGAGCAGTTTCATTGACGACTCCTATATAACCGTTCTGCTTTTTTGAACAGGCCATAAGATATACAAAAATGTCATTTAGCATTATAGTATTATCAAGAGTTATTTTCAGTGAGTTGCCAGATACTACACTTTTCTTGTCTAATTTTGGTAACACTGCAGCCATGCCAAAATATGCACCTATCTTTGCAATTATTATGTCGTTTTCTTTGCATTCACTTCTTTTAATTGTCTCAAAATGTTCTTCTGTTATCGTCTTCATATCTCTCACATATTCAAACTTACCGCTTGTTATAAAGCCACTTTCTATGACATACACATCACCATCTTCTACATAATGCTGAGATTTAAGATTTGATCCAAAGGGGCCATCTACAAACGCATTAGGCACATTAGCCTTTATATATTTGATACACTTAACATCCCAATGATCTGGTATTTCTCCAATCCATTCAATCCCGCTATCTTTCATTTTTGCTTCGGAATTGAGGCCTTTAGTGACAGCACGACTGATGATAGCAGATTTCATTTCCTCCAATAACTCTATCTGCTTTTCGCGCTTGGCGATAATATCATCTATCGGCTTCGTCTTGGCATCAAGGTATGAAGCAATTGCTTGCTGCTCAGAAAGAGGGGGAAGAGGCAACTTGACATTTGCGAAATCGTTTGCAGAAATCTCTTTGAATGTTGCACCAGATCCCAATAATTCAAACGCTTCTGTGCTAACGCTTATTATGTAGAAGAAATACGTAGAACTGACATCTTTAGGTACACAAGAAGGCAACCTTGATTAGTGCATAACTCGTTGACAGCAATTGCAATAGTTCCTATAGGAGCCCTTTTTGAAAATATAAGACTCCCTTTGGGCACTATTTGCGTATTGCACGATTGATATCCTTCTTTTGAAATAGTTCTTTTACCTTGGGAAACGTATTTATCACTTGTTTTATAGTCAGCAGGAGTTATCCATATAATATCTCCATCCCAATAAATCGGATTTTCTGTTTTTGGTGTAGCTCCTGCATAAATATGGAAGTCGTATTTGAGTTTTGCCATATTCCAGTGGCTCGGCACCTTTCCAATCCACTGTACTCCACTATCCTTATAGTTACTATATGTCTTCATTCTCAATCCTCCTGCTCATAATAATAAGAATAGTCTATGCCCTTCATAAAGGTTTCGCGGTCATCAATTTTATCCGTAAGGGCTTGCCGCAGCAATCCGCTTATTTTGTCGCTGTTCATCTCGCTTTCTATCATGGCGTTGAGATAGTCGCGCTTACCTATCTTGCTCCAATCCACACACAAACCGAGACGTTTCTTCAGCATCAGATCAAGCCAGATACGAGTCGAACGACCGTTGCCTTCCATAAAAGGATGGGCCATATTCATCTCCACATACTTGTCAACAATCTCATCAAAAGTGGAGTCAGGCATTCCCTCTACGTTTTGCAGAAATTGGTGCAGATGCTCTGCAAGACAAAAAATGGTGTTTCCTTTTGAAATCGTCTTTGTGCGAATCTTTCCTGCGAAGTCGTACAGTCCCCCAAATAGGAACGCATGTATCTGTTGAAGACATTTCACCGTTCCTGGTTTCATTGTTTCGAGCAGTCCGCTCTCCATGAGCGTGTACGCTTTCTTCTTGCTCTGACCGTCTATCGTATTGTCGCTATATACGAACCAGTCGAGGAAGGTCATCGCACTGTCATTATGAATCGCTTTTGCCAGATTGGTGATCCCTTCTGCATCAAGCGAATCAGTGTTGTATAACTTCCCGTCAGAAGCACGGAACTTCAGTTGGGTAGTAGCACTAACCAACTCACTATTTTCCTTTCTCAGCTTCGCTTTGAGGTACTTCCAATAGTTACGGGTTTTCTGGTAGTCATCCTGTTCATTGATAGCTCCAACGACATCAAGCACAGAGAACCACCACTTATTTTGAGCATCGTCCCAAACGGCTCTCACCTCGTGGTCTTTATAAAACCGTATCGACTTCTTTGTTGCTTTATTCTCCATGATGCTTAATCCTCCATTCTGATGTTATTCAGTTCTTCGTCAGCCTCTTTGTCCAACTGCTCTATATCCTTAAGGATGACGTCAAGGCTGCGCAGGGGGCGATAGACATAGAATAGCTTGGTGAAAGGGAACTCACAACCAATCTTGTCCTTCGTCCGGTCCATCCAGGCATCGGGTGTGAATGGCAGCACTTCCCGCTCAAAATACTCATCAATGTCCTGCTTGAACGGGACATTCTCGGTATCGTTAAGATTTCCGTCCTCCAGGAAACCGCTGTCAGCCTTATACGGATTGTTAAGTACTTCGGGCGCATCCTCGCTCACCGTGCCCCACACCTTGCGGATAGCCTTAATCTCTGCTGCAGAAGGCTTGCACTTCTTTTCTTTCAGGAAAGCGAAGAACTCCGTATCGCTCCGCTTGGCATCAATGCCATCAATAGCAGCGGCGTTTTTATAGACAAGATTGTTCTTGGCATCGGACTTGAAACCTTCCTCTGCCTTCATCTGCTCATATTTGGCTGTGATATTCTCAAACCAATAGCGCATCGGACGACGCACGGCCACCTTGGTGTAAAGGAAGTCATCGTAATCCATGAGCTTTGCTATCTGTAGATGTTCCATCTCTCCTGTGCTCTCGTTAAGGATGTCGCGCGACGCACTCTTATACTCCCTATAGATTTCGAGAATCTCCTTGGCACCATTCTCACTGATGTCGAAGCGTTTCTTGCCAAGGTTGGTCTGCAGGAGTTTGGCATATTCATTCTTATGGGCAGCATCGATGAAGAGCACTTTGTTATATTTCTCTTCTGGTCGTTTGTTGTCGAGAATCCAGAGATAGGTGCTGATGCCCGTGCCATAGAACAGGTCGGTTGGTAGTGCCACGATACAATCTAAGAGGTTTTTGTCCAAGAGCATCTTGCGGATATTGCTCCATCCGCTACCAGCATCACCATTGAAGAGCGGAGAGCCATTGAGCACGATTCCAATACGCGAGCCATTCTCCTTGTCCATCTTGGCCACCATGTGCATCAGGAAGAGTAGAGAGCCGTCGCTCGTAGTAGGCAGTCCTGCCTCAAACCTTCTACCTGGTGCATTGTCTTTCTGTACGCAAGCTTTCACATACTCATCCTTTCCCCAGTCGACGCCGAAAGGGGGATTGGCCAACATGAAATTGAACGTTCGCCCATAGAGGTGGTCTTCGCTGAAGGTATTGCCCCTGAAGAGTTGCTGGCTGATGTTATGGTCGTCGCCTTTCATCAGGAGGTCAGCTTTACTGATGGCGTAGGTCTTATCGTTCAGTTCCTGCCCGAAGAGCTGCACTTTCAGGTTGGGGTTATGAGCCAATGTCTGAAGGTATTTTTTGCCCTCGGTAAGCATACCACCCGTGCCACAACAAGGGTCGTAGATAGAGAAGATACGACCTGGGATATAGAGCTCGTTTTCATGGCCGCTGATGGTAAGGGCCACCAACAGTTGCACGATGTCGCGTGGTGTGTAGAACTGTCCGGCCTTGGTATTACTCGACTCCTTAGAACGACGTATCACATTCTCGAATACTGTACCCATCATGGCATTGCTCACTTTGTCGGGATGCAGGTCGGCTCGCTGCACGAACATCTGACAGACAGAGAAGAGCTTGTTGCTCTCGGCCAATCGACGGTAGATGTCGGAGAGGTCCAAGTGCTCGGCATTGTCCTGCTTGTGCACGAAGTTGGCCAGGATGTCGCGCACGTTGTCGGTAAACGAATTGAGATAGTAGTCGAAAGAAGTGGCAATCTGTCCTGGTGCAGCAAGCATCTTCTCCATGGAGAGCCCCGATGTGTTGAAGAATGTGAGGCCGTTGCGTCGCAAGATGCTCTCCAACTTAATCTTTTTCATCTTCTCCGGAGCATCGGCAGGAATCTTTGCAAGTTCCTCCATGATGGCGTCGCGTTTATCATCAAGCACACAGTCCAAACGACGCAGTAAGGTGAAAGGCAGTATCACGTCTTCCACTTCTGCATCATCGTACAGCCCACGTATTATCTCTTTGATGTCCCATATTACGGACGAAAGTTCTTGCTCTGTCATAAATCTATTAGTGTAAACAAATTGTATTATTCATTATTTGATTCCTTCTGATTTCGCTTTCCACTTCATTCGGTTTCGTTCAATATCAGTATTGTTGACTACATATTCCATAAATCTGTTCATCAGTTCAATTACCGCAAATATAATGGACTTTAGAATTAAAGTATCTCTTTTTTCTCGGACATAATCGTGTATATGGAATCTCAAGCCCGATTCTTTGCCATGAGAACCATCTTGTGTCATCGTTACCACATATTGCAAAACTCCACTTAATGCTTGGTCCATAATCGGCTCTATCACACTGAACTTATTACTCTTCAAACAAAGGAAGTAGCTAAAATCATTCAAAGACAAATCGGGTGGAACTATGCCAAAATTGGCCGCTGTAGAATTCATTAGTCCTAGTACATCAGTTCTTATGTCATTGAAATAAGACTCTGCATTCATAATAGTATTATCCCTGCCTTTTATCAATAATCCCCGAACCAACGGATAGGAATGTCCATTATTAATAGAATCTATCGTTTTGAAACATTCAAGTTCCATTCTATAATGATTATCTATTATCCATTCCGTTGAATTTCGAAACTCAACAGTATCCTTAATTTTATTTATCAAAGGCATGATTCCTTCTGCTGGGTTTTTATATACCACCAGATCGTTAGAAGTAAAATACTCAAATTGCTCGGCTTCTTCTCCGCTTATAAGATCTTTGCGACCCGTGAAAAGAATAAATGGAAAATCGAAGTTTTCTACCCATTGAGAAACCTTCACAAGCCCCATTCTATCTTGTTCTTTGTTTGCCTTAAATTCTTCCCACGGGAAATTGGCATCCACGACAACTGCATGAATAGGGGAATTGGTCTCGCCCAAAAAGGCTTTAAGCGATTTTGCATTGACAAATGCTTTGATGACATTGATGCCAGATGCTCTAAAAAGCTTTTTGGCAATGTCGTCGTATAGAGAATCAATCTCGTCGTCTGCCCACACAATATTATATACCTGTTTCATACTTGAAGAAATTTACTATTGTCCAACTCCTCTATATTTACTATAGGTATTAAGAACTCAAAGGCTGTCCATTCAGCACTTTTAAGAATTGAGCTAATTTCTCCTCCCATAGATTGCGTTACTGCATTCACATGGTACCCGCCTAAACCGGAACGTCCAGAATCAGACTTATATCGTCCTCTTGTGATGTAATCATTAAGGGAGAAGTCCTTGTCTAAAGGCGAGCCATTATTACCTACACGAAGCATAATATATGGAGCACCATCTTTCATCTCGCTTAAAAGAACTATCGTCATCTCATTATCGGGGCTCTTCTTCTTGTGGAATCCATGACGGTTTGCATTATCAAACAAACAGTCGAACATAATCATTAAAGCATCACTATTGGCAGAAACCTTCGCTTTTAGTGCATTTTCATCGCCATCAAATTCTACACGAAAAGTATTTGAGCCAAAAGACTTCCACTTATCGATATAGTCTCTGATAAAGTTGGCAAGACATATAGGCTTCTTACTCTGCTTTGAGAAGTCCAAGATACTATTTAGTTTCATCAAACGATCCATATATTCAAAATTGTCCTTGAGATATGAAAGCGTTTTTCTGTCATCTTCGTTCAAATTCTCGGATAGTTCTAAAAGCTTCAAAGCGTTTCCAATATGCACAGATGGGGTTCCCAACATATGAGCAATGTCGGAAGATGTCCTGCCAAGCCCTAACTGTTGGAGATATTTATCTTCAGCGTCACGGATGATTTTCTCTTGGTCAGAAATAGATGGACACGGGATGACAATATTCAAAAAATCATTTGCGCTCAATCTTGGTATAACTTCCCCTGTTGCAAAGGCTTGCGCTTGTGCAGTTGCGATTTGGGACTTCAGTGCATACAAAAGATATTTCTTATGAATCTTTTGCGTATTCACAATATGAAAGGCAATGGCCAATGAGCCCACTGCTACTTTCACCCCCAAAGTGAGACCCTCAATTTCTCCCAGCATCAAGCGGCCATTTGAGAATTGAACCATCAACTCATTCCCACTGTATGATATAACCCTACGTCTAGTTGAGTCATTAACCTCTTTAGTAGTTAATTGGCACTTATTCCAATCATCTGAGAAGTCGCTTACTGTCCACATATTCCCTGTATAAGGACGTGGCATATCAACTTGAATAAGGTCTGAAAGCTTAAGGCCATTTTCCACTTTGGATGTGTCAACAAGATATCTATTGGGCAATAGACTGTAGTTGTTGTCTAAATCCTTTACCGATAGTCTGATACTTGACGCATCCTCAGAGTGTTTGTCAATAACACGCTTAATCGCATCTATATCTAAAATGAGATTTCTTCCTCTGGTATTCTTCGAAACAAAAAACTGACCATCTACCAAAAGAATGCTATCATCAGTAGTGCGGTGTTTGTTAAGTACTACTATCGCTGCATCAACACTCGTGTTCGAAAGAATTCCTCTGGGCAATCTGATAACAGTATCTACGTAGTTATTTTCACACAGCCGTTTACGTATGATAGATGTGCGGGAGCGAGAACAAGTTCCCGCAGAGACCAACAGCACAGCAGATGTCAATGTTTCGGAATCAAGAAATTTGGAAATCACATAATCCTCCAATAAATCGGATGGTTGATGTTCTATTGTTCTGTTGTTCAAACGAATGCCAAAAGGAAGCTCCGATGCCAAGCAATCGCTTCCCTCCTCTCCTCGCCACATAAACGTTGAATCTTCTTGGCGGAGTGTAATGTCTCTACCCCAAGCATCCATTCTTATATCTGCCATTACTTTTGAACACATATCAAGTTCAGAACAAAGAAAGTCTATCTCACGCAGCTCTGGCAGTGTCGCAAAAGTGCATAATCCTGCACATGGATCGTAAACACTATGAGCACGATTGCGCAAGATGAAGTGTCCAATAAGTTTGGAAACCTCTGAAGGAGTTACATATGAACCGGAATATCTGCCAGAATGTTTTGAGTAAAACTCAAAAATATGTTCTATTAGTTCTTTATAGAACTTATTTATATACTCGCTGCATGTAGAGTAGAAGTTAAATACCAACTCCGCTGGTTGTCCCTCAAAGTAACTATGGCTTACGAGCTGCCTAATTTCCTTTAACAAAGGCGACTCATATCCATCAACCGTTTCTATTGGCTGTATATGCATCTTACCATGGAAGAAACTGCCATTTTCTCCAATGATTGAGACAAGATGACCTTCATGATGCGCACATAATACATAAAACAATGGCATAATTGCATTTATATCATAGAGTAACAAAGAACTGAGACACTTGTCCAATTCAACCATCAGATTCTCTAGTACTGTATCCTTCAAGTATACCATTCCAAAAACGTTTAAAAGTTCAACATCAAATTACCGGGTGCAAAGGTAGGAAGTAACTATGCAGCGTTTCTGCGTCATTCCTAATAATTTCTTATCTTGCTACGATATAGCTTGAAGCTTTTCTCTGCCTTCATCTGTTAACGCATACTTTTGTTTCGGATTGTTTGGAACATTCTTTATCGTCGGTTCTACCAGACAGGTGTCAACGAGGGGCTTGAGGATAGTCTGACGGAATCTGTTTTTGTTTTTCTCACCAGCACAATCCATCAACTCTGTGATAGAGCCAGAAGCCCTAAACAAGTAGTCAATTACAGACACCATCTTCTTCAACTGCACTTCGCTCAACTGGGGACAAACTGGGGACAGAACTAGGGACAAAGCTTGGGACAAACTGGGGACATCACCGCCATCTTTACCGCCATCTTTACCGCCATCTTTACCGCCATTGTTATTGGTATAACTCTGTGAGACTTTCACATCAACCTTGAATGCCGTGATAAGATTAACGTTGAACTCTGCGGGTTGGTTGCCATTCTCCTTCAAGTCAGTCTGGACTTGTCCTACACCTCGATTGAACATATTGACATAGCCCAGTGTCTTCATGGCACTGGCTACAAGAGGATTGCGGTAGTCATTCACACTGGGGAAATTCTCAGGACGAGCATTGCCATAGAGGCCTCCGGCATTCAGAATCTCCAGATGGCTGGCAAACTCATAAAAGCGAAGTGGCGTATTACTCTGCATGTCGCGATGCATACAAGCGTTGAGAAGCAGCTCACGGATAGCCTGGTAGGGGTAGTTGCTGACCATCTCCTCGCGAAGGATAGAAACGAAAACAGGTTTCTTCTTGATAACAGACAACTCCAAAAGTGATTCCAGACGTGGTAGCAGTTCGCAATAGTTGCCTTCCAACTGCATCTCGTTCTCTACCTCACTGGTCACGTTCTCACCCTTGAAACACACATACTGCACATACAGACCAGGCATGAAACGGCGCGGCTTGTAGCCAAACAAGACGACTGCTGCGTATGTGGGGCATTGATGCTCTGTGTCATACATGCCCACAGCAGCCATCTGTTCCTCGATAGGACGAGTATCAGAATCCACTAACTCATTACCTAATAGCGGTATCAGATACTTTGTGCGCAGCAATTCAGTGTTCACGTCAGAGAGTTTTGCTGCCAAACAAGGCATGGTATCGAAGGTTGCCATGAAAGACATTCGACGCTCAGCAAGGATGCGCTCTTCTGCCTCCGTAGCTATGTCACGACGAGGACCGATACGTATAAACGTGCGACCACGATAGCGAACAGGTGGTAAGTCGGACGGACTCACCTCAGCCACCAGCAAATCACCTTCAGGAAACTGGAAACGGTCAACGCTCATCACAGGTATGGGCAGGATGTTTCCGTTGCTTCGTATGGCTGCAATCTTCTTCAGCAGGTCATCGGTGACCTTCAGACCCGACAACTCTCCGTTGTCGTAAGCACCCAATATCAGGTAGCCATTCTTTCGTGAGTTTGGCAGGTCATTAGCAAAGGCACAGATGGCCTCCTGGAACTTATCCATGTCACCTGTTGACGTGGTTCGCTCCACACGATAGGTTTCCGTGCTATGCAGCAGTTCTTGTATTTCGTCTTTTGTTATCATTCGACTTATTTCTCTTGATTGAATTCTTCCTGTCTCACCAACTCCTGCACAGGCACTTCAAGCGCATTTGCGATTGCAATGAGAGCTTCAAGGCTTGGCTGGGTGGTATTGGTGACCCACTTGGACACTGTAGCAGGATCCTTACCGAGTTTGTCGGATAGCCACTTATTGTTCAGGTCACGTTCAGCGAGAACGACTCTTATACGATTTAACTTTGCCATGATGGAATTATGTTATTTGTCGGCAAATTTACTAAAAATAATCGTCATAGATGCAGGAATCTTCAAAAATTACCTTCAATCAAGCAAATATTTGAGAAAAAGACCAATCTTTTGATATCTACATGGCTATAACTATGCGTTTATAGTAAATGCGTTTGCTATAAAAGTTCGGAGAAAAGTTCGGAGAAAAGCAAAATAGTTCGGAGAAAGGTTCGGTGAAAAGTTCGGGAACAGGTTCGGGAACTCAACCACAAAATTCTTGGACAAGCCAAGCGGCAAAGACGAGCATGGGAACATCCATACTATAGAAATCAAGCGAGTTTTTTCTCTTCTTACATAAATTCGCAATAGCAAGCATGCGATTTTTGTCATATAGACCTATTGTTTCGGTAGATTAATGTTAAAAATAACGTTGAAGATAACGATATTTTGATTTAAAACGCCATAAAATCAAATTTAATGTTTATATTTGCGACAAAATAGCAAAAATCGGATTTAAAATGGTGTTAAGGTTTCGTCTGAAGAATGTATTCTCGTTCCGTGATGAGATAACGCTTGACCTTCAAGCAGCGAAGATACAGACCGAGAAAGGAAAAGCTTTGAGTGGAATTCTGTTTACCATCAATGGGGAACAGATATTGAAAAGTATTTCTATGTTCGGTGCAAATGCTTCGGGAAAGAGCAATGTGATAAAAGGCATAAAAGCCTGCGTAAACATGATACGATCTTCCCACACATACAATGAGAACACCATTTTTCAAGTTGCTCCATTCAAATTCGATGGCTATGACAAACAGCCAAGTTCTTTCTATGTCCGTTTCATAATTGATGGAATAGAGTATGAGTACTCCTTTTCGTTGACTCAGACTGAGATATTGACGGAGCAGCTGTACTACTATCCAAGGGGACGTCGTTCATTGGTGTTTACCCGTGATGAGACCAAAGGACCAGAGAAAACGGAAATCTATGAGTTTAGACAAGCCATAAAACGCCCCATGGACGTTGCCGCCAACACATCGCGTAAGACATTGTTTGTTTCACGAGCCAGCCAAATGGATAGGGATATAGCGAAAAAGGTGTTCCGTTTCTTCACTGAAGATATTGTTTTGGATTACAAAGAATCAGCTATGCCGGTAGAGGATTTCCTAAAGACAAAAAAAGAAAATATCCTGAGAATACTCAATGCTGCTGATAGTGATATTGTTGATATGAAGATTCAAAGTAACTCTTTGAAGACGTTTCACAAAAGCAATCCCAACATTGCCTTTGACTTTGATACGGAGGAATCTGAAGGAACAAAGACTTTGTTCCAAATGATGCTTGGTATAATAAATGTTATTCGCAATGACAGGACTTTATTAATGGATGGAATAGATACCAACTTGCATCCTCATCTTGTGGAATATATTATTAACCTGTTTAATAGAAGCAATCATGCCCAGCTCATTTATACAGCCCATAATACTCATCTTTTGAACACTGACTTCCAAAGACGCGATCAGGTGTATTTTGTGAACAAACGCGATGATGGTTGTAGTGAACTCTATTCTCTTTACGACTTTAAGGACTTCCGAGACAACTACGACATGGAAAAAGCCTATTTACAAGGGCGTTTCGATGCGATACCTTATCTTTCTATTCCAAACATTTGATCTATGGCACCCAAGCCAACATTCTCTAAAGGCAAAGCCATGCTACCCAAACTTCTTCGTTTTGGCAGTTGAAAGAACAAAGGAATTATGTGAGTTCCAAAATCCATCAATAGGCATTTACAAATTGATAGAAATGCAGAAAGAGGATATACGCCAATAAGCAAAAGGCTTGGGGGTATACCGTTGGCGAAACATATCTTGTCAGCCGACTGTGTTTTATTGCCATTTCAGCATTCCACACCCAGTCCAAATCAAAGAAAATGTGGCAAGTTTGTGATTTTTTCTGTGTTTTCTTTTGGTTGTTTGGGGAGAATTATATACCTTTGCAGTGATTTTGTAACATGTTGATTATCAATGGTTATTCCCGTTTTTGCGACATGTGTGCAACATCCGGTGCTAACGCATTGATAGTCAGTTAAAGTCGTTTTTGAAGAGGTGAAGTAAGACGCTGAGACACATAATTTATTGGCAAGCTCCGCACAGCAGATAGAGGCTGTGCGGAGTTTTTGGTTTGGGGACGATGACTTCAAGTAATATACTAATGACTTATGGCTGTCTATTGATGACCTTAGGTGGTTTATTGATGCCTTCAGGTTGCATCTTTATGGGGAGAAAGGCGACGGAATTGGGAAGGAAAGTGAAAAGTTGGGGGATGTGACAATGTTTCTCGAGGAAAAGTCGTACTTTTGCAAGTGGCAATCAAACAAGTGTTAATCAAAGACGAGGAGGCATGAGTGAGTTTCGCGTTGTTCAAATGATAGGGAACAGGGGACTGATGGAAAGAAGCAAGACATTGTTCGTATGTTCCAAAAGAGCCCCTGTAGAGGTGTATGGACAGGTGTTTGCATGGGTGGACAGCCTGACTGCCGAAGATACCGTGATGTGTTGCGACACGAGCATACTGGAGGAGGAAGTGCTGAAAGCGCTGTTGGTGAGGAATATTCCCGTGGTGCTGGTGGTGATGAACCGTTTCCGTCGTCAGAACAATTTTCAGATAGAACTGGCACTGAGGGAGAATCTTATGCTTGTGATGGTGCTCAAGCAGGGACAATCGCACCGTTGGCATCCCGCAGAGCGCAATAAACACCTGATGAGCCTGGCCGACCGAATCGTCGGAGGATACATCAACCGACAAGGCAGCCTCTTGCCTCTGCTGAGCGAACAAACACACACGACAATCCTCTCCAACAACTTTGCCACCATGTATGCTGCCGAAAATGACCGCCACTACCAGCGCTGGACGGTAGCTGAGGACAGGACGCTGCTGCGCATGTACTACGAGGACCAGAGCATCCACGACATTCACCAGCGGCTTGGACGTTCCTATCTGGCTGTGCGCGAGCGTATTCACTCTCTCACCATGCCGGAAGACCTGCTGAAGGGCCGCGAGTTTGAGGAACTGGTGCTGGAGCTATTGGATGTCAAGGGTGGCCGCCACCTGTTGAAGGAATGGCGTGGTGACAAGACGTTGGGCAAGGTGTCGCCTGAGAACAATCGTTTGCCTGACCTCATCGTTGAGGACACCGCTACTCAACGAACAGTTGCCATTGAATGCAAGTGGAGAAAGATGCTGACTGCCGATAACGTACAGGATCTTTTTGAGTCTGAACGAATAGAGCTTTTCGAGCGTTTCGCTTGTCGCAGGAAGACGCCGGTCTTCTTCTTGATAGGCATCGGTGGCGAACCATCTGAACCTCTCGACATCTACATCGTGCCACTGGCAGCCGTCACTGAGCACATCGCACATGACGACACGTCATGGGACTATGAGTCCTTCAAACGCATGGAAACGTTTGCACCACTCAACTTCGACGAAATGACGCCCAGAACCACCTTTTCGGACATTCGTCAGCAGTACCCAAACGCGTACAAACCCTGGTCAGAGGATGATGAGCGCCGCCTCGCTAATCTATACGCAAGCGGCACAGACATCGACGAACTCTGCCACATCTTTGGCCGTCAGCCAGGCGGCATTCGTTCGCGGCTGAAGAAGTTGGGATTGATTCTGTAAGTGTGATGGGAAAACAAAAAAACTCCGCACAGCCAAGTGTTGCGCGGGGCTTTTTGTGTTATGGAATAAAACTTCAGTGATTGCCAAGTATTTGGTCCAAACGCTTACTGTGGCGAAGCAGGCAAATGAGGGCAATGATGAAGAGTGTCCATCCTATCAACGCGGACAAATAACTTAAAATGACACCAGCATCGACATCATAGTCAACAGCAATGGTCAGGTAGTTTATAAAGTTCCAAACATTGTTGATTTCAAACAGGCAGCAAGCCACGAGTGCGAGAATGTTGATGTGATAAAGTTTCATTGTAGTTGAGTTTTTAGTTGTTTTGGGTGTTTATTGTATCGGATGCAATATTATCTGCTTGCGGTGCAGCAGCGAAGAGTGAGAGAAAATCATTGTACGTTTTCATGTCGGTGAGGAACTTGGGTAGAGGTTGATTAATGGCATCGAACTGTTTCTTGAGGTTTTGCACCTGTGGAGCGATGGACTTTTGCAGATTTTCAGCTGTGTTGTCCACCCAACCTTTGTCGAGTACATATTGACCTGAGGGCATCTGATGATAGGACGTGGTAATTTCATCGACAAACTGTGCCAACAGAGTTTTGCGTACAATGTTTGTATTGCCCATGATGAGATGACGTCGCAAGAAAGCAGCTTCTTCACCACTAGGCAGTTGTAGTTCGCCAAAATGTTCCTGCGTCAGGCGACGCACGTCGTTCGTCATGCCCCAAACCTTGAAAAACAGGATGAGTGACAGAATGCCCCAAATCAGACTGATGATAATAATAAATGCTTCCATAATGAGAAATGAATATAAGAGTTGAACAAAAGAATTACATACAAGCAAAAGGCGCAGACCTTCGCCATACGCCTCTCGGTTCACCACAAACCATACACATATACGGGAGAAATCTGCGCCCATGACGGGTGCAACTCCATAATGTGTATTGCTCAAATTGCGTGGTGGTGAATGAGAGGCTATTGAGCAGAAAATGTCTTGTACCTCGTAAAGTACGATGCAAATGTACAGAAAGTTTGGGAAAAGACCTAATTCTCACAAAGTTTTTTGAGAAATCACAGACGTTTTCTTGTAGAAGTCCGCAAGAAACAATACCTTTGTGTCTGAAAGAGATTGACAGTCACATTTTTTCACTTAAAAACACTTAAAACTATGAGCAAGGATTTGAAAGGAACGAAGACGCTGGAGAATTTGATGGCAGCGTTCGCCGGCGAATCGCAGGCACGGAACAAGTACACTTACTACGCCTCGAAGGCGAAGAAAGAAGGCTTCGAGCAGATTGCCGAACTGTTTACGGAGACAGCGAACCAGGAGAAGGAGCATGCTAAGATTTGGTTCAAGTTGTTCCACGGCGTGGGCGACACGATGGAGAATTTGAAAGATGCCGCCCAGGGCGAGAACGACGAGTGGACGGACATGTATCCGCGCATGGCGCAGGAGGCACGCGAAGAGGGTTTCGACGACATCGCCGACCTGTTCGACGGTGTGGCTGCCGTCGAGAAAGTGCATGAAGAGAAGTACCGCCGTCTGTTAGCCAACATCGAGGAGGGCATCGTCTTTAGCCGCGACGGCGACCGTGTGTGGCAGTGCCGCAACTGCGGACATATCCACGTAGGGAAGCAGGCTCCGGACGTTTGCCCCGTGTGCAACCATCCGCAAGCCTACTTCGAACTGAAAAAGGAGAACTACTGACCTGTTCTGCCTACACCATTCGGCCGGCAACGACGTCCCAGTCGATGATTTGCCACAGCGCAGCAAGATGGTCGGCACGACGGTTTTGGTAGTCAAGGTAGTAAGCGTGTTCCCAGACATCGAACGTAAGCAATGGCCGCAAGCCCTTCTGAATGGGGTTTGCGGCGTTGTTTTCTTGTGTGATGAGCAGTTCGCCCTGCGCATTCTGGCTCAGCCAAACCCAACCCGAACCGAACAGTGTGGTACCCTGCTGTGCAAAGGTCTGCTGGAAGTTGTCGAACGTTCCGAAGGACTTTTCGATCGCAGCCAGCAACGCACCCGCAGGACGGTTGTCGGAGGTGGGCTGGCGGAACTGTTCGAAATAGAGGTTGTGATTGAGTACCTGCCCGGCATTGTTGCGCATTCCAGCCTCTGACTTCACGACGATTTCTTCGAGCGTCATGTCGGCGAAGGGTGTACCTTCGATTGCTGCGTTCAGGTTGTTGACATACGTTTGCAGATGTTTCGCGTGATGAAAGCTCAGGGTCTCGCCGCTGATGACAGGCCGCAACGACTCTGGGTCGTACGGCAAACGGAATAATTCAAACTTAGCCATAGTCATTCGTTTTTGATTCATAAAATCTTTTCAGTTCACAAATATATGCATTTTCTCGAAAAGTTCCTCATTTTTTCAGCAGAAACAAGTACCTTTGGCTTCGTCGAAGGTACTTGCGCCCGGGAAAACACAAATATATTTGCTTTTCCGCTCGCTTAATCGTACCTTTGCATGCAGAAAGCTCCCAGAACCTACAGAGAATGAAAGAGGAAGAGACGTTTCATCAAGGACGGTGTCAATGCCCTGCGCGCACTCACCGTCAGAATGCACCACGACCTGAGTTTCGACCTGACACACGTCGTACCCTACATCACGATGAAGCGGATGCAGGAGCGGTTTAGGAACAGTGAACAGTGAACAGTGAAAAGTGAAAAGTGAAAAATAAATGGATGGAAGCCCCAGAGGGGCGTGACAATGGTAGCCAGCCATTTCAATGGCTGGGTGAAAAATAAAAAATGAAAAAGATTTGTGACTTCATCGCCCGTTGGATGGGCGTACTCGTGCTGCTTGCCGGTGCAGTGTCTGTACTTTGGCCGCAGGGATTCAGCTGGATAGACACCAAGACCATCAATCCGCTGCTGGGCGTCATCATGTTCGGCATGGGACTGACACTCAAGCCGCAGGACCTGAAGGTGGTGGCGCAGCGGCCGAAGGACATTGCCGTGGGCTGCCTGGCACAGTTCATCATCATGCCTGGCACGGCATGGTTGCTGACCCAGGCTTTCGGACTGCCCAAGGAACTGGCGCTGGGCATCATCCTTGTGGGTTGTTGCCCAGGCGGCACAGCTTCGAATGTGATCACCTACCTTGCCGGCGGCGACTTGGCACTGTCGGTGGGCATGACGGCCACCTCTACCCTACTCGCTCCGCTGCTCACGCCGCTGTTGGTGTTCCTGCTGGCCGGCACGATGGTCGAGGTCAATACCGTCGGCATGCTGCTCAGCATCGTCTATGTAGTCATCGCGCCGATTGTGGCAGGCCTGTTCTTCCAGCGTTTCCTGCCGCGACTGACGCAGCGTGTCACTCCCTACCTGCCCGCTTTCTCGTCGGTGGTCATCGCCATGACCGTGACCATCGTCGTGTCGCACACAGCCGACAACCTGCTCCGAGGCGGACTGATGGTCATTCTCGTGGTGATGCTCCACAATCTGTGCGGATTGGGACTGGGCTTCTGTCTGGGCCGACTCATACACATGCCACGTGCCAAGAACATCGCCGTCGCCATCGAGGTGGGGATGCAGAACTCCGGACTGGCCTCGTCGCTGGCGGTGATGCACTTCGCCGCTTATCCGCTGGCCACGGTGCCTGGCGCCATCTTCAGCGTGTGGCACAACATCAGCGGAGCACTGGCTGCCAGCTGGTTCCGTCACCACGACAAAAACTTACCTACGAATTACACGAAGTAAACCGTGGTGCAAACAGAAACCACGAATTACTCGAATTACACGAAGTAAACCGTGGCGCAAACAGAAACCACGAATTACGCGAATTACACGAAGTAAACCGTAGCGCAAACAGAAACCACGAATTACGCGAATTACACGAAGTAAACCGTGGTGCAAACAGAAACCACGAATTACTCGAATTACACGAAGTAAACCGTAGCGCAAACAGAAACCACGAATTACTCGAATTACACGAAGTAAACCGTAGCGCAAACAGAAACCACGAATTACGCGAATTACACGAATAACAATGCTGGCATGGCAAAGCTATTCGAGTAATTCGTGTCATTCGTGGTTTGGTTTTGGCTATTGCTCGTATTCGTGGTTCTGGGACAATCTTTGTCAGCGTCCGAACACGAACACGCGTGCCCTATTCTCGTCCAGCCGTACGGCTTTCTCACTCTTCACCAGCTCCGTCATCAGACTGCGCAGACGGGTGAGTCCTTCGCCGCCAGGCGTGGCGTTGTGCCCACTGCTTTCGATGCTCTTGCCACCCTCAAAACGGATGTAAAGGTGCCAGCCATAGCCGTCGAGTACCTCGAACGGCGGACTATAGTCGCGAGCATAATTATAGATTTGCTCCTCCTTGATGATGTCGCGGAAGCGCTGCAACGTCTGCTCGTCAACCTTCAGACGCGAAGCCTCCCCGAATTTCTCAGTCATGGAGGTGAGGAGCACATCGCCGTTGTCGGTCGTTTCCAACAGCCCGTGATACTCATAGCCGGCCATCATGCCGCTGCGTACGTACTCGATGGACAGGAGTCGGCCTTCGGGCATCTGCGCCCTGGCACCGCACGACGTGAGGAGCCCCATCGCAGCTCCCACACAAGCGGTCAGGAATGTCTTTTTCTTCATAACTCTGGTGGGTATTAAAACGTTTCCACGTGGCAAAGATATACAAAATCTTCTATTTCCAAAAGAAAATCCCTAAGAAATGTCCCATTGGCTGCACTGAAGTCACTCTCACTCGGGAAAACACCAATAAATTTGCTTTTCCGCTCGCTTAGTCGTACCTTTGCACAAAATAAAACCACCACCACATGAAACGCATCCTATTTGTCTGCCACGGCAACATCTGCCGCAGTCCCATGGCCGAGTACGTGATGAAGGACCTCGTCCGCAAGGCCGGACGTGAGCAAGAGTTCCACATCGAGTCCGCTGCCACATCGACCGAAGAACTTGGCAACCCCGTCTATCCCCCAGCCCGTCGCAAGCTCGCCGAGCACGGCATCACCTGTCAGGGCCACGCAGCCCGACAGCTCTGCCGTGCCGACTACGACCGCTTCGACCTGCTCATCGGCATGGATACATGGAACCTCCGCAACATGACCCGCATGTGCGGCGGCGACCCCGAAGGCAAAATCCATCTGCTCCTCGACTACACCTCGCGCCCCGGCGACGTGGCCGACCCGTGGTACACCGGCGACTTCGAAGCCACCTGGCGCGATGTGCTCGAAGGTTGCACCGCTCTGCTCGAGCATGAGGGCTGAGAAGACAAGTGTTAACGTCAGGGGAAATTTAACATTTCAGACCCCTAAATTTGTGGGAGAAATTTGAGCGAAATAGAATCCAGTACCACAGATTTCACGGATGAAACGGAGTTTTTTTTCAGCGAAAAAACAAAAAAACGAAGATTTCACAACCGAAACGGCCTATTGGATTCATTATTTAACCACGAATGACACGAATTTCACGAATGATTATACGACGATGAACCATTCTTTTAACAAATCGGCTTCGTCCGACTACAGGTTCGTGAAATTCGTGCCATTCGTGGTAGCATAAAATCCAATCGCTTTGTTGGTACAGCCACCATCTGCTGTTCAAAGCACCCTGCAGCCGTTTTGTCCGCCGACAAAGCGCCGGCAGTCCGCCGTCTGGGCGTCGGCAAAGCGCCGTTTTACCTATCGTTTGTCCGCAGTCTGACGGCCGGCAGTCCGCAGTCTGACGACCGGCAAAGCGCCGTTTACCGACTGGTTTGTCCGCCGACTGCCGACGCTGCGTCCGCCGACTGCCGACTGTGCGTCCGCCGTCTGCCAGAAAGCAGGCAAAGGATAGTGAATACAGAGGGCATAGATATCGCCTCATACAGGCGATATTTCCACCCGAAGGGTCGCTCGCTGATTTTTACGCGATTCTCAGAGGGGTATGGCAACGACGGGAATGTACGATATTTCCACATTTCTATAATCTGACGTCCCCTTGAGGATTAACATCATTGACAACGTGCAGGAGTTTCGTTGCGCTTCACCACCGCCTGTGGTTTGTAGTCCCGTCGGGACTATTTTTTCCAGACACTCATATTTTTTTATCAAAAATGATTGGAGATGAACACAGAATTATGTAATTTTGCAGCGATATATCAAAATTCGTTTAACCCTAAAATTCCATTCATCAAGAACCAGACATCCCTGATTAATGCGTAGAATGCACGGAGGCTGAGCCCTGCGGCAAGTCCCCCCACCCGAGTTTTTAATTAATCCATTATTAACCTCGGCGTTCTGCTCACCTAACATATATATACTTGGACTTTAGTCCTTGTTCTTACCTCCCGAAACCGCCAAAAATTCGTGTAAGAGAACAAGTGCTGATAGTTCACGCTTTAGGCGTGGATTGTTTATGCTTTTCTTTACACAAGGCTACTTGGCGGTGCCCGAGAGGTGGAATGGCAAATGAGCAGTTCCGCCTTTTTTATTTACCAAAATCATGAACAAAATTTACAAATTCCTCTCCCTGGCAGTGCTCCTCAGCCTTGCCACCACCGCCCGCGCCCATGACTTCGAAGTCGATGGCATCTACTACAACATCACCTCCGAAACAGATTTGACGGTCGAAGTCACTTATAGAGGGGACGACTATTATTCTTACTCCAATGAATATTCAAAAGCCGTAACTATTCCTCCGTCAGTCATCCATGATGAAAAAACGTACAGCGTCACCCGCATCGGGAACGAAGCTTTTCATGGTTGCAGCGGCCTGACCTCCATCACCATCCCCAGCAGCGTCAGCAGCATCGGGTACGAAGCTTTTTATTGGTGCAGCGGCCTGACCTCCGTCAAAGTAGATGAGGGGAACAAGGTGTATGATTCCAGAGAGGGTTGCAACGCAATCATTGAAACTGCGACCAATACGCTTGTAGCAGGTTGTAAGTCCACGATTATCGCGAGCAGCGTCACCAACATCAAGAACTATGCTTTTTGTGGCTGCAGCGGCCTGACCTCCATCACCATCCCCAGCAGCGTCACCAGCATCGGGAGCGGCGCTTTTGATTACTGCCGCGGCCTGACCTCCGTCAAAGTAGATGAGGGGAACAAGGTGTATGATTCCAGAGAGGGTTGCAACGCAATCATTGAAACTGCGACCAATACTCTTCTATTAGGTTGTAAGTCCACGATTATCGCGAGCAGCGTCACCAGTATCGGGAACCGTGCTTTTTATGGGTGCAGCGGCCTGACCTCCATCACCATCCCCAGCAGCGTCACCAGCATCGGGAACTCTGCTTTTGAGGACTGCAGCGGCCTGAAGTCCATCACCATCCCCAGCAGCGTCACCAGCATCGGGTGGGATGCTTTTAAGGACTGCGACGGCCTGACCTCCATCACCATCCCCAGCAGCGTCACCAGCATCGGGAGCTCTGCTTTTAAGTACTGCGACGGCCTGACCTCAGTCACTATCCCCAGCAGCGTCACCAGTATCGGGAACCGTGCTTTTTATGGGTGCAGCGGCCTGACCTCCATCACCATCCCCAGCAGCGTCACCAGCATCGGGAACTCTGCTTTTGAGGACTGCAGCGGCCTGAAGTCCATCACCATCCCCGAGGGTGTCACCACCATTGGAGAAGATACTTTTTTTGGTTGCAGCGGCCTGACCTCCGTCACCATCCCCAGCAGCGTCACCAGCATCGGAAGCGGTGCTTTTTCTAAATGCAGCAAGCTGACCTCCATCACCATCCCCGAGGGTGTCACCACCATCGGGAACAGTGCTTTTGAGGGCTGCAGTAGCCTGACCTACATCAACATCCCCAGCAGCGTCACTAGTATTGCGTATAGCGCATTTTCTGGCTGCAATAACCTAACATGCCATGTTGAGGGGGGCAGTTATGCATCTTTGTGGGCTCATAGTCAAGGATTGCGTTGTGCTGAACCTTTTGTAAAAGGATATTCGCACACAGCATCTTCCATTAGATTGGAATTCTATCCTTTTGCAGAGAATGTGCATGTATCGTCTTTTACGGTTGATGGCATGGAAGTGCTTTCAGGTGACTACTCCATCACTATGCTGGGACTTCCGCCAAACAATCATAATAGCTTTCAATATGTTGTTAGGACAGATGCGGGAACATTTACTTTCACAGAGGGATACAGGACAGACGCTCTCACCCTCACGGCCGAGCAGCCGAAGGTGATTTCGGTGGGCAATGTCATCGTGTCGGCTCAGTCAAACCTCGACGATGCCGAGGAGAAGGTGGGCTTTGAGTGGAGAAGGACGGACTGGACGGATGACTTTGCATCGAACACGGGAGAGGCTTACCTGTTTGAAGGAACGATGGAGGGCTATATCCGTAACCTGTATGCGGAGAAACTGTGGAAGTATCGCCCCTACTACGAAGCGAGCGACGGTACACGGTACTACGGCGAGTGGGTGGGCATCGACCCAGCGAATACGTCCTACTTTGAGCCGACGGTACATACCTACGCGAGCGTAGTGGTGGATGGAAGCACGGCTGCGGTGAAGGGCTACGTGCAGCGCGGTACGGACGACGTGGCCGAGCAGGGCTTTGCCTACTGGAAGACGGAAACGGGTGCGAAGGGACGTGAGGATGCCCGTCGCATCGAAAGCATCCCCGACGATGCGACCACCGTCGTTGCTCGTGGTAAGGTCATGACCGCCACGCTCACAGGACTCGAAGCCGGTACAGAATACACTTATGTGGCCTATGTCATTACCGACGAAGGCGAGACTTTCTATGGTGAGGAACAGACTTTCCGCACGGATGTTGCGACCGGTATCGAGGAAACAACTGCGGCTCCTGTGCAACGTGCTGTGCCGCAAGGCGTCTTCAACCTTTCGGGCCAGCGTCTATCTGCGCCTCAGAAGGGACTGAACATTATCAACGGCAAGAAAGTGCTGGTTAAGTGAGCGTAAAGCCAAGCGTGCTTGTGCTTTACCGAGCGTGAAGCACTTCGGCGCAGCCAAAGTGCTGATAAAATAAGGAACTCTCCAATATTTGTCAAAAAACAAGTGCATACGCAACGACGCTATGCACTTGTTTTTTTGTTTACCTCTACAAACTCAACGGCTCACCACCCGCATCCTTACCCACAGCCAGCGGGGGATGAGGCGCCAGGCAGAGACGAGGAGGCGGTAGCGCCAGTCGATGGTGATGACGGTGCGGCCACGGAGGATGCCGCTGACGATGTCCTCGGCCACACGGTGGGGATCTAGCTGGAGTGGATAACGGTGACCGTCGGCGAGGAGGGCGGTGCGGACGAAGCCTGGACGGATGTCGTGCAGGTGGATGTGGCGCAGACGACGGATGGTGCAGAGCTGCTGCAGGCACTCGATGTAGTGGCTGACGAAGCGCTTGGTGGAAGAATAGGCAGGGGCGGCACCGAGTCCGTGGGTGCCGGCAATGCTGCTGATGACGGCGAGGTGGGCTTCGTGGTCAGGACGCTCCGCCAGATAGTTGAAGGCTGTGCCGACGATGCGGGTCATCCCCAGGGCGTTGGTCTCGACCGTTGCCAGTTCACGCTCCATGTCGAGATTGACGTTCTGATAGCCGATGCCCGAACTGTGGAGGATGAGGTCCACCGTGCCGCCCATCTTTCCGATGAGCTGGAGCAGACGGTCGGGGGCGTCGGGACGTGTGACGTCGAGTTGCTGGGTGGCGACGACATTGAGGTCGGTCCGCTGGATTTCCTGCAGACGTTCCTGCCGGCGGCCGGCTATGCCGACCTGCCAGCCTTGCTGGGTGAGCACACGGGCTACTTCGAGTCCGATGCCAGAGGTGGCTCCGATGATGATGGCGCGAGACATGGAAAGTGAAAAGTGAAAAGTGAAGAGTGGAAAGTGAAAAGTGAAAAGTGAAAAATTAGAAAGTAAAAAACGAAAAGTTGAGCGCTTCAGGTTCTAATTTTGTCGTTGCCGCACGGCTTCGAACAGGAGGATGGCGGCGGAGACGCTGACGTTGAGCGAGTCGAGACGTCCGAGCATGGGGATGCGGATATGGGCGTCGGCAGCCTCTCGCCATTGGTCGGTGAGTCCTGTCGATTCGGTGCCCATGACGATGGCGGTAGCGCAGCGCATGTCGGTGTCGTAGTAGAGGTGGGAGTCTTGCAGCTGTGCGGTGAGGATGCGGATGCCGTGCTGCTTGAGAAAACGGATGCACTCGTCGCTGGAGCAGCAGACGGTGGGTACGGTGAAGACGGCTCCGATGGAGGCACGGATGAGGTTGGGGTTGTAGAGGTCGGTGAGGGGGTCGCAGACGATGACGACATCGGCTCGGGCTGCATCGGCAGAACGGAGCACTGCACCGAGGTTTCCGGGTTTCTCCACCCGTTCGAGCACCATGACGAGGGGGTTGTCTGGCAGTCGCAGTTCGCTGAGCGATGTATGACGCTCCCGTACTGTAGCCACGATGCCTTCGGTGGAGTCGCGATAGGCAATTTTTTCATAAACCTGGCGCGAGACTGGCGTAGCTCTCCCATCGCTTGGTGGAGAGCTGAGGTCTGGACAGTAATAAATATCCTCGACTTGATAGCCGGCCTGGATGCAGTGTTGGAGTTCGCGCTGTCCCTCGACCACAAAGAGTCCCGTGCGACGTCGCTCGCTGGACTTCTGTTGCAGGGCGACGAGCTGTTTGATGCGTGGGTTCTGCGTGCTGGTGATTGTCAGTTGTTCCATGTACGGAGAATTGTTTTGTAGCGCAAAGATAGGTGTTTTCGGTGAAACGGCCTGCATATTTTCCCGAAAAACAATCCCATTGTTTTTTCGGCAGAGTTTTTGCAGAAACAGAAAAAATGCCTTATCTTTGCAGTCGCAAGAGATAAGAAACGATTATTAACCCCTAACAAAACGAAACAGACTATGGCAAAGTATGTGTGCGACGTATGCGGCTGGGAGTACGACCCCGAAGTAGGTGTACCCGAGGCTGGCATCGCCCCTGGCACGGCTTTCGAGGACCTGCCCGACGATTTCGAGTGCCCGCTGTGCGGCGTCGGCAAGGATCAGTTTAGCGAAGCCTAAAGAAAACACTAAAACTCTGAATAAAATCCCCTGCAAACATGATGCTTGCAGGGGATTTTTGTAACCACTCCCCACCCTCACAGGGGCAGTGCGGAATCGGAGCACTGCTTGCGACGACGGGAGGTTTACCTCCCCAAAGGAGTGCCGAAGGCTGGATTGGGGGTGAGTCTGGTTGGTTAGCCTATTCCACAGTGACAGTCAGCACTTTCAGGTCTTCCGGACGAGAACTTGTGCCGTAGTAGAGTTCGTATTGGCCAGCCTTGGCGTGCATGGTGTTGGTTTCGGGATCGAAAAGTTCGAAGGCCTTTTCGTCGAGTGTCAGCGAGGCATTGACCGTCGTTCCTTTCGGCACGTCGATACGTTGGAAGGCGCGAAGCGAACGCAGCGGACCGTCGGTGTCGTCGGTGCGGCGCACATAGACTTGCACCACTTCTGTGCCGTCACGGCGACCTGTATTGGTGACGGGGACGGTGAGTGTCAGTGTGTGGGGATTGGTTTCATCATCGGTGTCGAGCGTCGTGGCAGACAGTGTGGCTTCGCCCAGCTGAAACTGCGTGTAGCTCATTCCGTAGCCGAACGCAAACAGTGGGTCGGAGAAGTAGCGGTAGGTACGTCCCTTCATCGAGTAGTCCTCGTAGTCAGGCAGCTGGCTGTCGCTGCGATAGAAGGTGACGGGCAGTTTGCCCGAGGGGTTGACATCGCCGAAGAGCACGTCGGCCACAGCCGTACCACCCTCCTGCCCTGCATACCAAGCCTGCACGATGGCATCGCACGACTGTGTCTCGGGTTCCAGGGCGATGGCCGAGCCCGAGCAGCAGACGAAGACGACCGTCTTGCCCGCGGCTTTCAGTGCCTTGAGGAAGTCACGCTGCACCCGCGGCAACTCGATGCTGGTGCGGTCGCCACCACGGAAACCTTCTATGTTGACCGGCATTTCCTCTCCTTCGAGGGTCGGCGAGATGCCACCCACAAATACCACGGTGTCGTAATCACGGAGCTGAGTCACAGCCGCCTCGTAGTCGATGGGTTGTTCGCGGGCCACATTGATGCTCAGGTCGGCTCCCCAAGTGGGCACAAACTGGAAGCGCACCTCGATGTGATAGGTCTTGCCTGCGGTGGCATTGATAACGGTGCGTGTCTTTGCGTTGCGCCATGTATGCTGTATCTGTTTCCGCTCACCATCCACATAGACTTCGAAATGGCCTGTACCAGCGACATTGACCACATATTCGCCAGCCTCGACCGGTGTGAAATCCGTTTCGTAACGTGCTGAGAAATCTGTCAGGTTGACGTTAGGCGCAAAGTTGTGCATGCCAGCCGTCGTGACAGCCATCGGCGTGGTGTAGGTTTGTGTGGTGACGGGTGTGCCCTCCATCTTGGTATTGTTCCAGAACGAACCGCGCAGTCCGCGACGCCCATCCGACTTACACATCGTGCCCATCAGGCAATCGAGCACCTTATCGTCCGTCAAGTCGCAGCCTGGCATGTAGAAGGCTTTCTTCTGCTTGGCTCGGATGCCGTCGAGGATGCTCACCGTGTGGTTAGGCGTACCGTTGTAGTTGCCCCACATCATGGGCACATTGTCGGCGTTGGGACCGACGACGGCGATGCGCGTGCCCTGCTTCAGCGGCAGCACCTGCCCACGATTTTGCAGAAGGACAATGGTCTGTCGTGCCATCTCGAGCGACTTCTTCGCATGTTCCTTCGAAGAGAGTTCCGTAGCAGGAATCCGCGACCACTCGACCAGCGACGGGTCGTCCATCTCGCCGAGGTCAAAACGTCCCTCGAGCACACGCATCACGTGCTTGTCCACCTCTGCCTCGGTGATGAAGCCGCGTCGCACAGCCTCGGGAATGCTTTTATAGACATAGCCCCAGCCGCACTCCACATCGGTGCCGGCCAAAGTGCCTCGGGCTGCAGCATGGACTGCATCGGACGACGTCTTGTGGTTCTGCCAGAAGTCGCTCACAGCACCGCAGTCGCTGACGACGAGATACTGGAAGCCCCATTCGTCGCGCAGTATCTGCTGAAGCAGACGAGAGTTACCGCAACAAGGCTCATCGTCCAAGCGCTGGTAGGCACACATCACCTCGCGCACCTTTGCCTCCTGCACCAATGCCTTGAAGGCAGGAAGGTAGGTTTCGTAGAGGTCGCGAGGCGTCACGTCGGTCAGGTTTGCCGTATGGCGCGTATATTCCGGTCCACTGTGCACGGCATAGTGTTTGGCACAAGCCCAGAGTTTCCGATATTTCGCCGTTTCCGGCCCTTGCAGGCCACGCACCACAGCCGTACCCATCACGCTGGTCAGGTAGGGGTCTTCGCCGTAGGTCTCCTGTCCACGTCCCCATCGAGGGTCGCGGAAGATATTGACGTTCGGCGTCCATACCGAGAGGCTATGGAATTTCTCATCCTCCCCCCCGCTGAGCATACGTTTGTTGTATTGCGCGCGCTGTTCGGTGCTGGCAATGTCGAACACCTGTTCGACGAGCAACGGATTGAAGGACGATGCCATGCCAACCGGTTCGGGAAACACGGTCACGTTGCCCTGGTTGGCAGCACCGTGCAGGGCCTCGCTCCACCAGTAGAACTTCTTGATGCCCAGGCGTGGAATGGCAGGACTCTCGTCGAGCATGAGCAGCGATTTCTCCTCCAGCGTCAGGCGGCTGCAGAGGTCGGCAGCACGTTCCTTGGCACTGAGGTTCGGATTCTGATACGGCAGTTGTTGTGCCGAGGCCGAGAGGACCGCCACCGCAGCCCAAGCCAGCCAGTAAAGACGTAGTTTCATGGTAAGGTACTATTTGATGTTAATCTGGTATGTCATTTCACCAGCACCTTGCGGCCGTCGACGATGTTCAGTCCGCGTTGCAGCTGTGGGATGCGGCGGCCCTGCAGGTCGTAGATGGCAGCGTCGTAGTTCACGGTTTGGTTTTCACTTTTCACTTCCACGATGTCGGTGGCGGTTTCGTCGAGCGGCGTGAGCGGCAAAAGCATCCACTGGCGGTGGGTCGGTGCGTCGGTGTTGTCGTACTGCCACAGTCCGACGGCCGTGCCGGCTGCAGTCTCCTCGCGCACAAGGTCGAGCGCATAGGTGGGGTCGGACGTGGGTGACACTTTGAGATAGGGGAAATCGACGATTTGCACGGTGAAGGTCTGTTCGGCCGCCGATGCCGTCTGGGCGGTGAGCGATGTGCTGGACGTGGCACGGTGGGCTGTGAGCAGACGCCCGTCGGCGCATTGCAGTCGGTAGGCCGTTCCTTCGGTCAGGAGAGTCCAGCGCTGGTCCTCACAGCCATTGATGTCTTGGAGGGTGATGTGTCCGTCGGCCGTGGCCGTCACTGCGCGGCTGGTGGCATGGCGAGGCACAATGAGGTATTCGGCACCGGTGCGCAGCGGTTCGTCGTCGCCAGTCAGGGTTTTCAGGGGGATGACAAAGGTGGTGACACTTTGTGCAGGCAAGGTGGCGGTGAGTTGCTTGTTGGCGGCATCGAGTGTAAAGTCGGTGTTGCGCTTGCAGTCCTCTGTGGCGGAAGTCCGATAGGAGCGTATGCGTGAGCGGAGGGGCAGGTCGGTGAAGTGGCGGAGGTCGATGGTCTGCACGGCTTTTCCGCCCTGGTTGAGCAGCACGACCACGAGGGTGTCGGCTGTGCTGTTCATGGCTGCCAGACTGTTGTCGGCAAGGGAGGTGACGATGCTGTAGCCGGCCGGGATGAAACGTGAGAACTGCTGACGCACGTAGTAGTTCTTGTTGCGCTGCATGGTCTGGTCGGCGAAGTTGCCGGTCACGGTACACCACTGGTCGTTCCACTCTTCCATCACCTGCCAGTCGATCCAGGTGCGCGGCTGGAGATAACGCATGTCGTCGATGAGTTTCTGCGCCAGACTCAGGTTGCCGCCCAACCCGCTTCCGCCGGCTCCGACCTCGCTCATCCAGAGAGGCAGGTGGTTGACATGGCAGAGGTAGGCGAGACGGGCACGGTCGGCGTTGCTGACGCTGTAGGTGTGGGTATTCCACTGACTGACGAGGGGTAGGACGCCCTGCTGTTCATATTGGCGCAGGTCATCGACCGACTGTGCCACACGGGTCTCGTCGCTGGCAGAAATCAGGGTGTTGAGCCCCGACTGCTGGAGGATGGGAGCCAGCGTGCGGAGGAACTTCATCTGGGATGCGACGTCGAAGTGGCAGCCTTCTTGCGACCCTCCGGCATACCAGAAGTCGGTCATGGCCTCGTTGAAGGGTTCAAGGGTCTTGAATTCCAGCCCGTAGGCGTCTTTGTAGTGGCGGCATACGTCCACAAGATAGTGTGCGAACTCTTCGTAATACTCGGGGCGCAGGTTGTCTTTTCCGCCATTCTTGTTTCCAGCCACACAGCCGCTGTAGGTCATGTAGAAGGGTGCCGAATTGCTGAAAGCCTCGAACACGGCATCGGGACGCCGGTCGCGTATCTTCAGCAGAATGTTGCGCTGGCCTGCGTCGCGGTCCCAGTGGTAGTCGTCGGCCGACGAATCCTTGAAGCCCTCCATCTCGGCCCGCAGCCCTTTTCCCTCCCCCATGTGGTGAGGTGTGCAGTGGGCATTGGCAGGGTCGTCGCCACCGCCGATATTGTAGCGGAAAATACTGTAGTTCAGCCCCATGGGACTCACAAGCCAGTTGACGAGCGTGTTCACTTTGCTCTCGTCCCAGGTGCCGCACATTCGGGCCCACCAGCACAGCGAGACGCCCCATCCGTCGAACTCCTGGCGCACCAGCGAGGGGGCGACGAGGCAGGAGAGCGTATCGACGGGCGGCTGGCGGCGGACATCATCGCTGAAGTACCACCAGTGCAGGGGTGACAGCCCGTCTTTGTCGGCAAACACCCATGCACCGGCACCGATGTCGTCGGTGCCGAGATAGCGTTGATTGGCCTTGCAGCGCAACCGAACGTAGTAGTCATCGACAGGCTCGATGCTGAACTTCGCTTGGTCGGCTGTAGCGTCGGAGAGGAAACGCGCATCCCAGTCGCCAGAGAGCGATAGATAGGTCTCCGTGCCATCGGCCTTGAGCGAATAGTAACCCGCTCCATCGGGCACGAAGGTGATGTGTTGTGGCGAGGAGACAGTCGATGCCTCTAGTTTGGCGACGTTGTCGGATGCCCGCATCATGTGCAGGCCGCTGCTGTGCATAAGAAACAGCTGCGTAGGTTCGGTAAAAGTAGTCTGTGCCTCTGTCGCCTGTAGTGTGGCGATGAGCAGGCAGGGTAGAATCAAACTTTTCTTCATTTTGGAATGGGTTAACGGATGAGAATTTTATGACCGTTAACGATGTTCAGTCCGCGTTGCAGACAAGGCAGTCGGCGCCCCTGCAGGTCGTACACGGCATCGTCTCTTTGTTCTGTGTACTTTGTACTTTGTACTTGCTCGATGCCAGTCGGAAGGTCCTTCCCATAGTAGTAGAGTTCGAAGTTGTCGAACACGGTCCAATCGTCGGCAGGGCTGGCGGCATCGGTCTTTCGGACACCAAACGTCAGGCGACCGCCGCTGACGTAGGTTTGCAGCGAACAGGCGTACTGCCCCGACGTGAAACGTGAGGAAACCGTGCTGAGCGACGTGGGGGCGGAGTTGATCGACTGCGTCGGACGCGGGTTGAAGATGGATGGAAGGGGCGTGGCCTCATCGTTGAGGAAGAGCTGAGCCCGCAGTTGCTCTGTGCCATCCTGGTGAGCAGCTTTGGCATCGGCTGCCTTGCCGTCGCGATAGAAACCCTGGGCACGCAGTTCGTAGTAGCCCTCGGGGACGTCGGTGAGGGTCTGACCGACGGTGAAGGTCTGTCCGATGCCTTGGGCACATTGGTTGGTCACATCACCTCCCACCTCGAAGTCACCGGTCCAGGCACCGACACGAGTGTCGTTGCGGCCAAACTGAGGGCAGTTGATGAGGAAAGTAGCATCGGCTGGATGTTCGGCAGTAGCCTGAGCCAACGAGTCGAGCAGGTCGTCGTACGTCAGCATCTCCCACTGAGCGGTGGGCACGTCGTTGCGGGTGAGTTGTGTGTTGAGGGATGTTCCGGAAGCTGCCCAGTAGTGTTTTCCGTCGTCGGTCGAGAGGGTGACCACATGGTCGCTCACAGGGGTGATGCTGAAAGCGGTAGGCACTCCGTCGAGATAGCCATTGGCGGCGGCATAGTGATTTCCTCCTCCATTGCTGAGACGACTGTCGAGTGCAAAGTGTCCGTCGGGGAGAGGAACGAGTTGGAAGTCGAGGGGATGGTCGGCCAAAACGGCCTGCGTGCCCCACGAATTGCCAGCATTGAGCCAGCGGCCCGAACGTAGGTTTCGAAAATAGACGCGCTGAGTGAGAGCCTTCTCCAGCTCTGCTGCCGAATGGGCCTGGGGACCAAAGTAGCGCAGCTCAACATTGTCGATACCCATCCACTGATAGTTTTTCTTCGTGCTCCGCAGACCGATACGCAGGTGGCCGTCGGTCACGACGGTGGTGACGGTAAAGCGTTCGGGTGTGGTCGCCGTGACGGTGGTCGTCGCATCGTTGGCGAAGAGCACAACCGTCTGCGCCGTATTGCTTCCTCCGTCGGCGGGGTAGCTCCGGAAGGCTGCTGCCGACAGTTGATAGGTGCCGTTGGGCACTTCGAGCTGCTGATAGATTTCGCCGGCGAAGGAGTTTTTGTCCCAGCTTTCGAAGAAATTGCCGGTGATGGCTCCGCCTTGATTGCTTGCTATCTTTTGGTTCGTCGCACCGGTCGTGCTGGTCCAGCCCTGCGTGCCGTATTCGAATTCGGGATTATCGACCATCACACGTGCCGGACGCGAAGGCCCGACCTGATAGCGATATTCCATCACCGTTCGCAGGCGGTCGCCGGAATCATCCATCAGAAAGAGCGTGGGGTGACGCTCCCACTTCTGGATGGAGGCATCGATGGTACGGTGACTGTGGATGCACATGAGCAGCTGACCGTCGAAGTTACGGAACAGCATGCCATGTCCGAAGTTGTCGGGCGTGATGGGCAGTGCTTGCTGTTTCCAGGGTCCTTTCATCGTTCCGCTTTCGCTGTAGGCCACACCCTGCACGTAGCGTTCGCCGTGCCAACTGGTCCAGATAATGCAAAGTCGCCCCGTCTTGGTGCGAAAGGCAAAGGGTCCGTCGGTCACAGGGCTGGTGTTCCACGTAGCATCTTTGGCACGAAACAGCACCGTCGCACTGCCCGATGTTCCTTTCATGTCGCTGCGCAGTGGCACAGCCTCGACCGTTCCGTTGCCGTTCTGGATCCATTCGTGGCAATAAAGCAGGTAGCGCTGTCCGTCGGTGTCGGTAAAGAGTGACCCGTCGAGCGTACATTTCGAGGCTGGCGCATAGGTTTCGTCGCCGCCATCGATGAGTGTGTATTTACCTTCTGGCAAACTGCTGCTCAGGATGTGGACTCCACGCCGCGAATGTCCGGCATCGTCAATTTTCACACTGCCGTTCGTAAATGTGGATATATTATAATAGGTGCCATCGACATAGTGAATCTCCGACGCCCACACCTGCGGATGTTCTCCCATCCAGCTCGTCTCGGTGGTCTGCACAGGCCACGTCGGTCCGGTCCATACTTCGAGGTCAGGACTCACCCACAGTCCACCTCCAGTTCCGGTCATGTAATACTTTCCGCTCACAGGGTCGGGCAGAATAAAGGGATCACTCAGACTGATTTCCCCACGCAGCGTCTGTGCTTCGGCTGTCAAGGAACCCACAGCACAAATCAGAGCAACGATAGTTTTTAACCGCATAGCCATCGTACTATATTTAAAAAAATCAACTTTGCCGCAAATATAGACAATTCTGAGCAAATACTGAAGTGTTGGGCCATGTATTTTTTCCCTAAAAACATATTGGAGGGGCGAAAAAAACTCGGAAATATTTTGTGTTGTGTCCGATTTGCTGTATTTTTGCAGCTGAATAGTAACCAATCAACTAAACTCAATATCGTATGAAACCAACTCTTTTCCTGCTCGCAGCAGGTATGGGAAGCCGCTACGGCGGCCTGAAACAGCTGGACGGACTGGGCCCGAACGGCGAAACCATTATGGACTACAGCATCTACGACGCCATACAAGCCGGATTTGGCAAAATCGTGTGGGTGATTCGCAAGGACTTTGAGGAGCAGTTCCGCACGCAGATTCTCGCCAAATACGAAGGAACGGTGCCCTGCGAACTCTGCTTCCAGAGCATCGACGCCCTGCCCGAAGGCTTCAAGTGCCCCGAAGGTCGCGTAAAGCCTTGGGGAACAAACCACGCCGTGCTGATGGGTAAGGACGTGATTAAGGAGCCGTTCTGCGTCATCAACTGCGACGACTTCTACGGCCGCGACGCCTTCATGCAGATCGGCAAGTTCCTGAGCGGACTAAAGGAAGGCTCGAAGAACGAATATGCCATGGTGGGTTTCCGCTGCTGCAACACGCTGAGTGAGAACGGAAGCGTGGCTCGTGGCGTGTGCGTCTATGACGACAAGCACCACCTGAAGGACGTCGTCGAGCGCACCGAAATCATGCGTGTGCCTGCCGATGGTCCCATCTGCTACAAGGACGAGCAGGGCGAATGGCAGCCGCTGGAGGAGACTGTGCCCGTGTCGATGAACATGTGGGGCTTCACTCCCGACTATTTCGAGTATAGCGAAGCCTACTTCAAGGAGTTCCTCAGCGACCCGAAGAACATGGAGAACCTGAAGGCAGAGTTCTTCATCCCGCTCATGGTCAACAAGCTCATCAACGACGGAACCGCCACAGTCGAAGTGCTCGACACGACGTCGAAGTGGTTTGGCGTGACCTACGCTGCCGACCGCGAAGCCACCGTGGAGCGCATCGCCCAGCTCGTGAAGGACGGTGTGTATCCGGAAAAGCTGTGGTAAAAGAAACGAAAAGCCGAGCGAAAGCATACCAAATCTGACCGTCCGGTCGCGGCGTGATGAGTAGTTCGGTTCTTGTTTCCCTGCGGGGAAACGCATTTTTCCGGGGATGTATTCAGGATTTTCTGAATGCATCCCTTTATTTTATGCCGAAAAAGCCGTACCTTTGCCACGTAGATTATGAGAAAGAGCAGCAGTCATACCCCCATCCTGGCGTCTCGTGCTTTGTACTTTTTACTTTTTACTTTGTACTTAGCAATGGCGCTTTCGTCCTGCACCAGTGGCAGCTACGACAGTTCGTCCCCGCAGGCCGACAGCGACTCGATTGCCGAACCTGTCACGGTCGTCACGGCGACCGACGTGGCAGTGCCTGCCGACACGCTGCCGGCGCTGTCGGTACAGCAAATCGACAGTCTGCGTTTCCGACTCACCCACCACTACAGCCTCAACTTCAACTTTCTGGTCAAAGCCGATTCGCTCCAGCTCGTGCCACGTCTGGGCGACACGACGACCGACACCTGTCTGGTGCACGACGGTGACCTCATCGTCGTGGCACAAATCCACACCCAACTGGCACAGGACTCGCTCGGCGCAGACACTGTCTGGGTGAAGGTGGCACGCGACCAACAGACCATGGGCTGGGTGGAAGAGGGCGAACTGCTCCGCAGCGTGGTTCCCGACGATCCTATTTCGCAGATACTCGATGCCCTGACCTACAGCCGAGGCGTGTGGATGACGCTGCTCGTTGTCCTGGGCCTCGCCGCGCTGTGGTTCAGCCGTCGCCGCCGCGAATTTCTCCCCTCGCCCTACCCCTACCTGTTGCTGGCCCTCGTCGGCATCGTCGCCACACTCTATGCCAGCGTGCAGAACTTCGCGCCCGAGTTTTGGCTCGAATACTATTTCCACCCCACCATGAATCCCCTCATGCTTCCCCACGTCATGTCGCTGCTTGTCACGTTGGTGTGGTTGCTGCTCATCGTCGTGGTGGCCGTGGTGTTCGAGGTCTATAGCCGCTTCTACTTCGTGCGAGGCGTGGTCTATCTGCTGCAGCTGGCCGGTCTGTCGATGGCCGTCTATCTCATCATTTCCTGGACCACGCTCATCTACGTCGGCTATGTCCTGCTGCCGTTGCTGCTCTACGTGCTGTGGCGCCACTATCGCCGCCGTGCCCACTGCCGCATGGCCTGCGGACATTGCGGGGCTCCGCTGCGCGAGAAAGGCACATGCCCCTACTGCGGATGCGTGAATGAGTGACAATTTTGACTTATTTCTGCATTTTTGCTAACAGAAAGAATTATTTTCCAAGATTTTCTTTGTAATTTTGCAGGACCAAAGCTTGAAAGAGTGAAAAGTGAAGAGTGAAGAGTGAAAAGTGAAAAGTGAAACTTAAAAACTCAAAAACTTAAAAACTTAAAAGCACAAAAGCAATATGACTATGACAGAAACATTGGACTGGTCGAACCTCGGATTCGGCTATCACAAGACAGACTACAACGTGCGCTGCTACTATCGGAACGGTGCATGGGGCGAAATCGAGACGTGCAGTGAGGAGACCATCCCCATACACATGGCTGCAACCTGCCTTCACTACGGTCAGGAGGCATTCGAAGGACTGAAAGCCTACCGCTGTCCCGACGGCAAGGTGCGCGTGTTCCGCATGGACGAGAACGCTGCACGCCTGCAATCGACCTGCCGCGGCATCCTCATGCCCGAGGTGCCCACCGAACTGTTTGAAGAAATGGTCAAGCGCGTCGTGCGCCTCAACGAACGCTTCATCCCGCCCTACGAGAGCGGTGCCACGCTCTACGTGCGTCCGCTGCTCATCGGCACCAGCGCACAGGTCGGCGTACATCCGTCCGAAGAATACCTTTTCCTCATCTTCGTCACGCCCGTCGGCCCGTACTTCAAGGGTGGATTTGCCTCGAATCCCTACGTCATCGTCCGCGAATACGACCGCTCAGCCCCGCTTGGCACAGGTAAGTACAAGGTAGGCGGTAACTATGCAGCCTCGCTCTACGCCAACAACCTCGCCCACGAGAAGGGCTACGCCTGCGAGTTCTACCTCGACGCCAAGGAAAAGAAGTATATCGACGAGTGTGGCGCAGCCAACTTCTTCGGCATCAAGGACAACACGTATGTCACGCCGAAATCGACCTCCATCCTGCCGTCCATCACCAACAAGAGCCTCATGCAGCTGGCGGAGGACTTCGGCATGAAGGTGGAGCGCCGTCAGATACCTGAAGAGGAGCTGGCGACGTTCGAAGAGGCAGGCGCCTGCGGCACGGCTGCCGTCATCTCGCCTATCTCCTACATCGACGACCTCGAGACGGGCAAGCGTTATGACTTCGGTGCCGAGCCTGGCCCCGTGAGTCTCAAGCTTTTCACTCACCTGCGCAACATCCAGTACGGCATCGAGCCCGACACCCACGGCTGGACCACCGTCGTCATTGAATAATGGGAAAAGGCAAACTTGCAAAATTCGCCGACATGGCCGAGAACCCGCTCGTCGTGCAATGCCCCTTCTGGCAATTGCAGCGCGAGGGTTTTCGGCTGCGTGGCCATTGGCACGAAGATTTTTTCCACAACCACCACCCCATCACGCTCGAACTGGGCTGCGGCCGCGGCGAATACACCGTCGGCCTGGCACGCCAGTTCCCCGACCGCAACTTCATCGGAGTTGACATCAAGGGTGCCCGTATGTGGCACGGAGCACAGACAGCCCAGGCCGAAGGACTGACAAACGTCGGTTTCCTGCGCACCAACATCGAGTGCATCCACCAGCTCTTCGCCCCCGACGAGGTGGCAGAGCTCTGGCTCACCTTCTCCGACCCCCAGATGAAGAAGGCGACCAAGCGCCTCAGTTCCACCTACTTCCTGGAGCGTTACCGCCAGTTCCTCACCGATGGCGGACTCATCCACCTGAAGACCGACTCCCCCTTCCTCTACACCTACACGCGGCTGATGGCCGAGCACAACCACCTGCCCGTCGAGGCTGCCACCGACGACCTCTACGGCGAAGTGAAAGACGACTCGCCGCTGACGGCCATCCGCACCTACTACGAGCAGATGTGGCTCGACCGCGGATTCACCATCAAGTACCTCCGCCTGCGTCTGCCGCACGAGGGCACACTGACCGAGCCCGACGTCGATATCCCCGTCGATGGCTACCGTTCGTACAACCACGAGGTGCGCTCCACACGCACGACAGGTCGTTGACCGACGGGAGAAGGGCAAAAAAGACTGGACAACGGCGTCAAGATTGACAAAGAGCGCTACGGCTTCGATGTTGAACTGTCGAACGACATCGACCTCAAGTTCAGTCACCAGGGCACACTGCTCGGCATAGACGACTAATCCGCTGCGGCGACGCCGCACGACCAAACCACAGAAAACCGTGAGGAGACCTCCCCACGGTTTTTTCTTTGGGTACACAACGGGGCTTGATCAGACAGCACACGAAAGACGGCGACGGCACACATGAAAGACGGCGACGGCACACATGAAAGTCGCCCACGGCGCAGGGAAAAGTCAAAATATCAGTGATATTTTTACAAATTCCATTGATATTTGTAGAAATTCCATTGAGATTTCTGAAAATATCAGTGATATTTTGAGTTTAGTGGGCCGCATCAACGACATTGATGCGAACAGCGGCTGGGTTTGAGGGGCGCTATGGCTGGGTTTGAGGGGCGCTATGGCTGGGATTGAAGGGCGCTACGGCTGGGTTTGAGGTGAACCGTGGCGGGGGTTGAGGTGCACCTCAGCGGGGAACACGCTGCAAATCACAAGTTTTCCATCAAAAAATTAGTGAAAAGTTTGCCGTTGTCTGCAAGTTTCTGTATTTTTGCAGAGTAAAACCAACTGTGCGCACATCACCAATGAGACACGTACTCCTACTTCTCACCCTTTGCTGTTCGCTGACAGCCGTGGCACAGACGCCTGTCTGGCAGGATGCGTCGCAGCCGACGGAGTTGCGCATCGACGATGCGCTCAGCCGCATGACGCTGGCTGAGAAGGTGGCGCTGTGCCATGGCTGGGGCAAGTTCTACAGCGGTGGTGTGCCGCGTCTGGGCATTCCCGGACTGTGGATGTCGGACGGTCCGCACGGCGTGCGCGCCGAGATTGATTGGAACGAATGGAAGACTGCGGGGTGGACGACCGACTCGTGCACTGCCTTTCCGTCGCTCACCTGCCTCGCTGCCACGTGGAATCCGGCGATGGCCGAACGCTACGGACGTGCCATCGGCGAGGAAGCCGCCTATCGCGGCAAGCAGGTGCTCCTCGGTCCGGGCGTCAACATCTACCGCACGCCGCTCAACGGTCGCAACTTTGAGTACATGGGCGAGGACCCCGTGCTCGCAGCGACGATGTGCGTTCCGTACATCCAGGGTGTGCAGTCGCAGGGCGTGGCGTGCTGCGTGAAGCACTACGCGCTGAACAACCAGGAGCTGAACCGCTGGTCGATCAATGTGGAGTGCAGCGAACGTGCGCTGCGCGAACTCTACCTGCCTGCCTTCCGCGCTGCGGTGCAGAAGGGCAAGGTGTGGAGCCTGATGGGTTCGTACAACAAGTTTCGCGGCACGCATTGCAGCCACAACGACTATCTGCTCAACCAGATCCTGAAACAGGAATGGGGCTTCGACGGTGCCGTCGTGAGCGACTGGGACGCCACACACAACGCTCGCGAGGCTGCGCTCGGGGGTCTCGACATCGAGATGGGCACGAGTCAGCGACCCGACAAGGGCATCAAGGGAGGACAGTTTACTTGGGATGAATGCTATCTGGGCAACGACCTGCTGAAGGCTGTGCAGAGCGGCGAAGTGACGGAAGAGGTGCTCGACGACAAGGCACGCCGCGTGCTGCGCCTCATCTTCCGCACAGCACTGAATCCCCATCGCCAGACGGGCAACCAGGACTATGCCGCCCACTCGCAGGTGGCGCGCGAAATCGCCTGCGAGGGAATCGTGCTGCTGCAAAACAGAAAAACCACTCCCCTGCCCCTCACCGTGAAGGAGGGGAGCAGCCACTCCATACTCGTGGTCGGCGACAACGCCGTGAAACGCCTGACCGAGGGCGGTGGCTCGTCGGAACTGAAGGCTCAGCACGAGACGTCGGTGCTGGCTGCCATGCAGCAGGAGTATGGCGAGCGCGTGCAATGGGCGCAGGGCTATCTGCCCGAGCGCAACGACTACAGCCGCGAGCACGGCGTGGATCAGCGCGTGACAGACTCGCTTCGGCAGCAGGCTGTCGAGATGGCCGGGAAGGCAGACGTCGTCATCTACGTCGGTGGACTGAACAAGGACAAATTCCAGGACACGGAGGACGCCGACCGAAAGCAGTACGACCTGCCGTTCGGCCAGCCAGAACTGATCGAAGCACTGGCCCGTGTGAACCGCAACATCGTGGTTGTGCTGCTGAGCGGCAATGCCGTGGCGATGCCCTGGGCCGACAAGGTCGGTGCCATCGTGCAGGCTTGGTATCCCGGAAGCGAAACCGGACCGGCCGTCGTCGATGTACTCACCGGCCGCGTGAATCCGAGCGGACGACTGCCGTTCTCCATTCCGGTGAAGTTGGACGACTGCGCCGCCCACAGTTTCGGCACCGATGCCTACCCTGGCGACGGCAAGACGGTGACGTACAAGGAGGACGTGCTGGTGGGTTATCGCTGGCACGACACGAAGAAGATTCCGGCACGTTTCGCCTTCGGCCACGGCCTGAGCTACACCACGTTTGAGTATGGCAAGATGCAGGCTGAGTGGCAGGGCAAGGAACTCGTGGTCAGCGTGCCGGTGAAGAACACAGGAAAGGTGGCAGGCAAGGAAGTCGTGCAACTCTACGTCGGCGAAGACCACCCGACGGTGGTGCGTCCGGCGAAGGAGCTGAAGGCGTTCGAGAAAGTCCTGCTCCAGCCTGGCGAGACGAAAACGGTGTCGCTCCGGCTCACACCGTCCGACGACTTCGCCTACTACGACGAGACGTCCCGCTCGTGGCAGGCCAACCGCGGCAGCTACACGCTGAGCGTGGGTCGTTCGTCGACCGACATCCGACAGAAACTACGCTTCAAATACTAATCATTCAATGTTTAACTCTAAAGTTTTTAGACGTATGAAAAAGTTTTATCTCATCGCAGCAATGGTCTGCATGGCACTCGGTGCCAACGCTCAGCAACGTCTGACCCTCAGCACCTATCAGGGAACGAACGTTGACAAGTTTGAAGGTCAGGAACTGGCCATCACGACCAACCGCTACGTGTTCCACGGCTGGAATACGCTCTGTCTGCCCTTCGCCCTCACTGCCGACGAACTGAACGCAGCTTTCGGCGCCGACTGCCGACTGGAGCAGCTCGTCGGTGTGGAAAGCACAGCCCAGGGCATCGTCCTCAACTTCCAAGACTGCAAGGCTGGCGGTGTCGAGGCCGGACGTCCCTACATCTTCTACTACACGGGTGAAAACGGCAACGTGAAACTCGCGAAGAACGCCATCGTAACGGGTCAGAAGCACGAACTCAGCTTCACCGACAGCCGCACGGGTGCCACTGTCACCATGGGCGGTGCACAGAAAAAGACTCCCGGCGAAAACCTCTACGGCGTGCTGGCTCGCGACAATGCCGAGGCTACCTTCGTCAACACCAACAGCATCACCAACGGATTCTACGCCACACGTTGCTACATCAACGTATCGACCGGCAACAGCACCACACTCACCACCAACCACATCGGCGAAGGCGAGGCAACGGCTATCAACAGCATTGCCCGCAACGGCGAACGTGTGGAGGTGTTCAACGTCAGCGGCATCAAAGTGGCTGACCGCATCGACGGTCTGCAGCCTGGTGTCTATGTCGTGAAGGGCCGCAAAGTATTCGTCAAGTAACTCCACCGTATGCACACACTTAAGCACGCAACTCGCAGCGTCGTAGCCGTCGTCGCACTGGCGGCTACGACGCAGTTTTCTCTCGCGCAAAACACCGAGAACCCCCGCGGCATCTACAAACTCATGACGCTGACGGGCAAGCAGGGCACGACGAAGGCCCCCTTCGACCAGTACAAAATCTGCACCGACTCGGTGACGCTGCACCTGAGCATCGAGGGAAACCGCTTCAGTCTGGGCTCCAACGACCGGAGCATCTACAACTACACCGGCGAAGCCCCCGACCCCATCGACAACCTTGCCCTCCGCATCTACGACAGCAACGCCCAACGGTTCACGCTGAAGTGGTGGAGCAAGTACCGCAACCACATGTTCTTCCCTGAGAACGACTGGTGTGTCGAGACCTACGAGTCGGGACAGTTCTCGCCCACAGGCCGACGCCTCATCGACGCCCTCAGTTCGACAGGTGCCACGGATAAAGCCAATCCACTCATCGGCACCTGGCGCGTGCTGGGCATGATGGACGAGCTGCGCGACGTGAAGAAGGAACTCGAACGTCTGCAGACCCGCAAGGGTCAGACCCTTCGCCGCGAAGACGCCTTCGTCGTTTTCACGCCCGAAAACATGGTCCACACGGGCTTTTCGTCCATCGCCAACGTCACCTACATCGACAAGAAAAGCATGAAGGTGGGCAATCAAGTGATGAACCTCACGTGGCTCACGAAGGACATCGTCGCCGTGGAGGTGAAACAGGACTGGCGTACCGACTACGAAATCTGGCAGCGCACGACCGACAGTCGGTCGGTGCTGAGCCGCATCGCCAGCCTCTACGTCAAACGAAAGTGATGAATGTGAAGCGACCGCTTCGCTGGTTGTGAAGCGTGAAGCGATGGCATTCAGCCTTCACTTCACGCTTCACGCTTCACTCTTCACGTTATGTAAAAATTAAAATGCCTCCCCTAAGCCCTCCGAAGGGAGGGATAACCACAATATGACACTCTATCCCAAACTCATCCACGACGCCCTTGCCACGGTTCGCTATCCAGGCAACGGCAAGAGCCTTATCGAGAACGAAATGCTGGCCGACGACCTTCGCATCGACGGCATGAAGGTGTCGTTCTCGCTCATCTTCCCCAAACCCACCGACCCGTTCCGCAAGTCGATGGTGGCAGCAGCCGAGGCTGCGATTCACACCTACGTCAGTCCCGAAGTGGAAGTCGCCATCGGCGTGAAGTCGCAGACGGAGTTGCCACCCGAGCCCGACAAACTTCTGCCCGGCGTGAAGAACATCATCGCCGTGTCGAGTGGAAAGGGCGGTGTGGGCAAAAGCACGGTGACCGCCAATCTGGCCATCGGACTGGCACGCCTCGGCTACCGCGTCGGACTGCTCGATGCCGACATCTTCGGCCCCTCCATTCCCAAGATGTTCCAAGTGGAGGACGCACGTCCGTATGCCGAAAACATCGACGGCCGCGACCTCATCGTCCCCATCGAGAAATACGGAGTGAAGTTGCTGAGCATCGGTTTCTTCGTCAATCCCGACCAGGCAACGCTGTGGCGCGGCGGCATGGCCTCGAATGCGCTCAAGCAACTCATCGGCGAAGCCAAGTGGGGCGAGTTGGACTACTTCATCCTCGACACCCCTCCAGGCACGAGCGACATTCACCTCACGCTGCTGCAGACGCTGGGCATCACCGGCGCCGTCATCGTCTCGACGCCGCAGCAGGTGGCTCTGGCCGATGCCCGCAAAGGCATCAATATGTATATGAACGACAAGGTGAACGTGCCCATCCTCGGACTGGTGGAGAACATGGCGTGGTTCACGCCTGCCCAGCATCCCGACGAGCAGTATTTCATCTTCGGACGTGGCGGCTGCAAAGACCTGGCTGCCGAACTGCAGGTGCCGCTGCTGGCGCAGATTCCCCTGATTCAGGACGTGTGCGAAGGTGGCGACAACGGTCTGCCCGCCGTACTCGACCCAGCCTCACCCTCGGGCATGGCCTTCATGGCGCTGGCAGCCCGCGTGGTCACACAGGTCGATAAGCGCAACCTGGAGCAGCCACCCACCGAGCGCGTACAGACGCACTGATTCCACGCAGTGCGTAAACAAAAGCAACACAAACATGACACGAAAAGACTACCTATCCCCCACTCTCACCGAGTTACATCCAGCCACCATCCGATTGATGAGTGGTTCGGAGGCCTACTCGTGGTCGAGGTAGAGCAGCATGAAGCAGTGCTGGCAGTCGAAGTGCAGGCGGAACCGCGCACCGTTTTCGAGCGTAAGGAAGAGTTGGCGCGGTCCTTCGGTGCCACCGCGACGCACACACCAGCCCATGGCATAACGCAGGCAGTGGCGACACGTCATCACGGGGTCGCCGTCGTGGTAGTGTAGGTCGAAAACCTCCCCCCATTCCCCTTCGGTAGAGGAGGAAGCCTCTCCCCGACCCCCTCCGAAAGAGGGGGAGACTGACCCTTCGTGGAGCTGGTGTCCCGAAGGCTGAGGTGCGGAATGGAAACTTTCGCACAGGCTGCGTCGCCATTCCGACAGCAAGGACGAGGGAATGAAGTAGTTCTGCTTATATAATACATGTACCGCGCGCACGCGATAGGGCGTTCCTCCCATGCGCGAAAGTTGACGAACGACATTCTCCGACTGGTGCGTGCGGGCCAGTTCCGGAGTGTAGGGACGACGAATGACCGCCTCGCTCCCCTGTCCTTCCATCGTCAGCACAAATGCCTCGCCGTCGTAGCCGACCGAAATCTCGACCGGTAGGAAGCGTTCGGCACTCTCACGGGCGAGCGCATCGTTGAATGCCTTGTCGAAATTGCGGTAGAGCGTCATGCCTGGCAACAGGTCGTGCGGCATGGGATGGGGCCAAACGCGGTTTCCATCCACCCTGTTCACACGGAAACCGACCAGCTTCCGCGCTCGGTTGAAGAAACAAAGGCCGTCGCCATTCGAAAGACTCGCATCAAGCTCGAGCGTCAAGCTGTCGCCATTTATGGCTTGTGTACGACCGACGGGGACACCCACCGCCTTCGGTGTGTCGAACGAGAATATGTCGTTGTTGCGCTGTCCGTCGAGGAAGTAATGCGTAAATCCTCGGTTGAAGGATTTGCGCACGTCGGGACGGAACTTCAGTTCCACCTCGCCACGCGAACTGCGGCGGTAACGGTCGGGATGCGCGGCGCAAAGGGTGTTGAGGGCTTCGCTGTAGGCAGCCGTGACGTTCTTCACATAGGCCATGTCCTTGAGCCGCCCCTCAATCTTGAACGACGTGATGCCTGCCTCGGCCATGTCGGCCAGACGGTCGAGCTGGCAGAGGTCTTTGAGCGACAGCAGGTGCTTCTTCTCCAGCAGTTTGTGCCCACGTTCGTCTTCCAGGTCGAACTCCATGCGGCACACCTGTGCGCAGGCGCCGCGGTTGGCACTGCGGTCGAAGAGCAGTTCGCTGGCATAGCAGCGGCCGCTCAGACTCACGCAGAGTGCGCCGTGGACGAAGGCTTCGAGCCGTGCCGTCGGACAGGCGGCATGAATCTGCCGGATGTCGTCGAGCGACAGTTCGCGTGCCAGCACCATCTGTTCAAAACCGGCATCGCACAGGCGTTGCACCTGCTCGGCAGTCCGGTTGTCCATCTGTGTCGAGGCATGCACCGCCATACCCACTCGGCGCGCCATCTCGACCACCGCCACATCCTGCACAATCAGTGCGTCCACGCCGACGGCCTTCAGTTCACGCACCGTCTGTTCAGCCTCCGTCAGCTCGTCGTCGTGCAGCAGTGTGTTGAGCGTCACATAGACCCGTGCGCCGAACGTGTGGGCATACTGCACCAGCCGAGCGATGTCCTCCACACTGTTGCCCGCTGCCTGCCGCGCTCCGAAGCGCTGTGCACCTATATAAACGGCATCGGCACCGTGGCGGATGGCCTCGATGCCTATGTCAGCGGTGCGGGCAGGGGACAGCAGTTCGAGGGCAGACCCACCCCTATTCAATCTTTGTGATGTCATACGGTGTCTGCTGATAGACGTAATAGTTCAGCCAGTTGGTGAACAGCAGGTTGGCATGGGCACGCCAGCGCACTCGCGGCGGACGACTGGGGTCGTCGTCCTCGTAGTAGTTGGCTGGCGGAGTGATGGGAAGCCCCTTTGCCACATCGCGGCGATACTCAGAGTCGAGCGTCAGCGGAGCATATTCGCTGTGCCCCGTGATGAAGAACTCACGTCCCTCGCGCGCCATCACCATGTGGACACCTGCCACCGACGACTCGGAGATGATGTCGAGGGCTGGCACCTGCTCAATGTCGGCACGGCGAATCTCGCTGTGTCGGCTGTGAGGTGCAAAGAACACGTCGTCGAAGCCTCGGAAAATCGGCAGCTCGGGACGCAACACCTTGTGGCGGAACACGCCGAACACCTTGCCCTCGGTCGGGTATTTCGGAATGCCGTAGAAGTGGTAGAGGGCTGCCTGCGCTGCCCAGCAGATGTAGCAGGTGGATTGCACGTTGTGGTAAGCCCAGTCGAACACCTCCTGCAACTCCGGCCAGTAGGTCACCTGTTCGAAGTCCATCTGTTCGAGGGGTGCCCCTGTGACGATGAGTCCGTCATACTTCTCACGCCGCATCTCCTCGAAGTCGCGATAGAAAGTCATCATGTGCTCCACGGGAGTGTTCTTCGACGTGTGACTCTTGATCTTCATAAACTCAATCTCGACCTGCAGCGGAGTGTTCGACAGAATGCGGATGAAGTCCGTCTCGGTCGTAATCTTGATGGGCATGAGGTTGAGAATGGCCAAACGTAGCGGACGGATGTCCTGTCCGTGTGCTCGGGTTGAGTCCATCACGAAGATGTTCTCGCGCTTCAGCAATTCGATGGCCGGTAGCCGGTCGGGGAGGGTCAGTGGCATTTATAAGTGAAAAGTGAAAAGTGAAAAGTGAAAAGTGAAAAATAATAGACCCCTTGGGGAGGGCTGGGGGTGGGATCTGGTGGGTCTGGAGGTGCCTGTTCAACGAACCTCGTAGTGGATATAGTTGCCACCCTTCTGGTTCATGCGAAGCTGGCGGATGGCCGATGAATGTTCGTCGATCACCAACTCGAACGAACTGAACAGCTGGCGTTTCTTTTTGCCCTCTGGCGTGATGCTGATGGTCTTTTGCTGGTTCTTCGTCGTGACAACCACATCACTGCCTCCAGGGATGGGCTGATTGTTGATGACGGCTTTCAGTACCTTGTGAAAGGTGGCGAACTGTGGGTTCTTGCGACTGTCGGTCACATGTTTCTTACCACCCATCGTCATCGTGAACTTGGTGCCCTCCATGATCAGCTGTTCCTTGTCGGAATTGGTCGAAATGCAGATATAGTCGGGCTTACGAATGGTCATCGAACCTGTGGTAACGGCATCCTGGGTGATGGCTGTACGATGCTGGGTACGCGTCACGCTTTGGGCCATGCTCAAGGATACGTGACAGATCATGAGCGAAAGGATAAGAATCAGTTTCTTCATATTATCTAAGTTTAAGTTTAGCCTCCCCACAGCCCCCTCCCAAGGAGGGGTAAAGGCATCCGGCAGGCTAATATTCTATTATCAATCATTAGTGTCCCGTTAAAATTGGGACGAGTTAAATATTAATCAAATAGCCCCGGAAAGAGGGGACAATCGAGTTCTTTGACATCGTTGAATTTAGTCTTATCGAACAGGTCAGTTAGGTGAGTTT